>BNJT01001733.1_pt1 | contig 138639 bp, 220 predicted proteins | sample 8540491 | NCBI WGS metagenome assembly BNJT01 (sample SAMD00202455, study PRJDB9452) | human saliva metagenome | host: Homo sapiens | reverse complement strand
CCGCAGAATCCAGACAAAACGTCCCCAACCGTCCGGCGGCCTGAAACTGCGCGCACCTGTAACCGATGAGAAACACCCACCGCCACAAAACCTTTGTGCTGATGCTGTGCCGCCGCTGCATCAACCTGACGTAATGTGTAAAATCAGCATTTGTTTACACTTTTTCGGATTTCGGATACGGACCAGCGCTGGCAGGTTTGCCGCTGTCAGAATGCCGCAAAGGCTGGCGAAGCCGCATAGTTCTTAAATGGCAGTGGCTCTCGTCATCATGCAGCCGAAAAACGAAAGCGGGCAGCCTGAAAAGTGTAAACAACGCGACCTTTTCCAGCATATAGCGGTGTACGGCGGCATGTGAAGTACTTTGCCCGGCGTCAATACTTTCGACAGTAGAACAATAACGCCCGCCAGACGAAATCCTGAAACCACCCGCGCTCTATGCCAACGATTCGGTGTATTTCGGCGACAAATGGGTTGTTCCGGCGCCGTCTCGACTACCGACCAGTATGCGCTGCGCCAACAAAGCCGGCATGTTCCAAAGTAATACCGACAACCACGGCTGGGCCTGACTCCGCAGCTGGGCGTAACCTACCACATCACCTGTGGTCACTCATGGCAGCTACTCGTCGTCCTTCCGCCCCGCAGGTATCGATTGCCAACGCCATCCCGGCGGTACCAAAACTTCGAAAAAGCCGCTCCTTTGAAGCCGGCGCAAATTCTCCGGCGAGCAACTTTTCCGCGACGCTCGCCGCCTTCCACATTCTCAAAGAAGACGTGCGCTATGTAGTCGATAACGGCAGCACCGAAGACCGCTTCGCCGTACGCCCGCTCGATGGGCTTTGAAGCCGAACTGGGCGGCCAGATTACCGACAAGCTCGGCGTCGGCGCCAACTCACGCCTCACCGAAACCAGACGCTCGAGCCGAAGCCAAAGCCCAAAGGCCTGCCGCTGAACCAGCACCCGCGCAGCCAGTTCGGCCTGTACCTGACCTGACGACGGACAGGCTGCGCGACCGCTGGCGATGCCGGCGCCGGCGCGCCAAATACAACGGCGCCTGGTATATCGAGCCGCCAATGTCGAAAACGCAGCCAGCGCCTGTGGAAAATCCCGCGCCGCTACCGTTGCGCGATGCCTTTATCTCCTACGACACCACCGTCGGCGGCAAACTCAACCTGCGGCTCAACGGCGAAAAACCTGACCAACCGACTGTATTACACGTCCACCGTCGGCTCTTCCACCCAGTACCCGATGATTGCGCTGGGCAGCCCGCGCGAAATCAGCCTGTCGGCCCCGCTTCGACTTCTGACAGCGGATACCGCCCGCCGGGCAGCCTGAAAACCACGGGTGCAAAAACACGCCGCCCGCAGGAAAGCTGCGGCTCGGCGTGTTCAAAACTGCCTGGAGTTCAGGCTGCCTGGACTTTCAGGCTGCCTTGGACTTTCAGGCTGCCTTGGACTTTCAGGCTGCCTGCGGTACCTGATTTCCGCCATTCCTTAATTCCCTCGCTTTGCGAGAGACTAAAATGGAGGCGCCTGCTGCTGCGGCAATGCTGCGGACATCTGCAGGAAGTAAACAAAAGCGGTTCTGCGAACTGCCACCCCACCGTCCTCCACGAGCAAGCGCAGGAGAGGGATTAAGCGGCGGGCATGCGGCTTTCAGGCTGCCTGTTATCGGTCGGAGGCAAAAATCCGACCGATAAACTTCAGAGCTGCGTTGGCGGCCAAGATTTTTCGACAATCTCGCCGCTGTCTTTGGACAAATCAGGAATCTTCGCCAGCTGCTGCGGGATGTCGAGCACCAGTGCGCGGCGTTGAGGTTCGAGGCTGCGGCAGATGTTGAGAAACCTGCACCAGCCGCGAGGCGACTTGCGGGTTGAAGCGGTCGATTTCTTCGATTTTCCCGGCGATAAAGGCGGTAGCCCGAGCCGTCGGCGGCGTGAAAGTGCGGGATGTTGCGGGTAAAGGTGTTCAGAGGCGCGCGCGCTTTGTTGAGGGTTTTGCAGATCGAAGGCCGGATGCTGCAAGGCAGCCTGAATCTGCGCGGGGGTGTCGGCGCGGCGGCTGGAAGCGATCAGCGCTGAAGTATTTGCCCATCACCAGATCGTCGCTGCGGAATTTGGCGGCGAAAGCGCTCGAGCAGGCTCGTCGCGCAGCGGCTGGGATTGCTGGTTGATTGCGCTCAAGATGCCCCATTCGTGGGTCATCGTTTCTGCGCCATCGCGTCGTAGTTTTGCGCCACTTGCGCGATGTGCTCGGGGATCGGCGCGCAGGATAAAGGCGCGGCAGACGTTGCGCAGGGCGCGCCAGCGGCAGGGTTCGGGGGCGTATTCGTAGCGGTCGCTCGCCTGCTCTTCCTGCTCGCGGGCTTTCTGGTTGAGCGCGTCAAACTCGGCTTTGAAGGTGGCGGCAATCAGATCGAGCAGCGCTTCGCGGGCGTGATGGACCAGCAGCGGATCGATGATTATCGCGGCCCGTATCAGCTCGGCCTCGGGCGAGAACGTGCATCAGGGCGGCACGGAAACGCGGGGTCGATGTCGGCGCGCAGCACGCAGCCGACGGCGTCCGAGCAGGGCGCGGATGTTCGGGCAGCGGTTTCTCGGCGCCAACGCGCTTCGTTGGCGGCAACGGCGCGGCGGAACAGGGTTTGTCCGGCTTCCCAGCGGGCGAAAGGGTCGGTCGTGTCGACAGGCAGCAGCGCCGAGTTCGGCATCGCTGTAGGGCGTAGTTGAGTATCACGGGGCGGAGAAGCCGCGCAGTAAAGACGGGCACGACGGCTGCGGTTCCACGCCGCGAGCACCAATTCCTCTCGGCCTGGTTGAGCGGTCAGCACCGCTTCGCTGACGGTTTCGCCGCTTTTCGAGCAGCCTGAAAGGGCGAGCTGCGTCCGGCATCGGCGACTTCGGCAGCAAACAGCGCGATTTTTCAGCGGCAGCGTCACCGGCTGTTTGTCGGCCATATCGGGGGTGGGCAGGGGGTGTGCTGTTTTGACGCATGAGCACAAAGTCGCCGTTGTGCTTTCAGGCAGCCTGAAACGTCCAGAAACCGGCGTGCCGGCCTGGCTGTACCAGCGGGCGAACTGTTCGAAATCGAAGCCGTTGGCATCGGCCATTGCCGCGCGGAAGTCGTCGCAGGTAACCGCCTGGCCGTCGTGGCGCTGAAAATAGAGTTTCATGCCTTTTTGGAAGCCTTCTTCGCCCAAGAAGGTGTGATACATGCGCACCACTTCGGCGCCTTTTTTCGTAAACGGTGAGCGTGTAGAAAGTTGTTCATTTCCACATAGCTGGCGGGGCGGACGGGATGCGCCATCGGCCCTGCGTCTTCGGGAAACTGGAACTGGCGCAGATAGCCGACGTTTTCGATGCGCCGCACTTCGCGGCCGGCGCGGTCGGCGGAAAATTCCTGGTCGCGGAATACGGTCAGGCCTTCTTTGAGCGACAGTTGGAACCAGTCGCGGCAGGTTACGCGGTTGCCCGTCCAGTTGTGGAAGTATTCGTGGGCGATCACGCTTTCGACGCGCTCGAAATCGGCGTCGGTGGCGGTGCGGCTGTCGGCCAGCACGCAGGCGGTGTTGAAGATGTTCAGGCCTTTGTTTTCCATCGCGCCCATGTTGAAATCGCCCACGGCCACGACCATGAAACACGTCCAAAATCGTATTCGAGGCCGAAGCGGGTTTCGTCCCACTTCATCGCGTGTTTGCAGCGACTCGATGCCAAAAGCGCACCTTGTCGGCGTCTTCCTGCGGGTGAAAAATTCGAGCGCCACTTTGCGGCCGCTGCATGGTGGTGAAGCTGTCGGACGTGCGCACCAAATCGCCCGCCACCAGCGCGAAACAGATAGCTGGGCTTTGGCAAAAGGGGTCTGCCATTCGGCCCAATGGCGGCCGTTGTCCAGCTGCCCGAGCCGGTCAGGTTACCGTTGGACAGCATCACGCGGAAAACGCGCGGCATCGGCGGCAATGCGGGTGGTGTATATGCCCATCACGTCAGGGCGGTCGGGGTGGAAGGTGATTTTGCGGAAGCCCTTCCGGCTCGCATTGGGTGTAGAGGTTGCCGCCGCTTTCATACAGCCCCATCAGCGTTTTGTTTTCGTGCGGATGAGAGGCTTGGTGCGCACGCTAAGCGTAAACGGCTCAGCGAGGAACGGCGGCGATGGTCAGCGTTCGCCGGCAAGCGTGTAGGCGCTTGGCGCCAGCGTTTTTCGCCGTTGAGCGCCAGCGACGCAGCTCGGCCGAAAGCCTGCAGCACCAGCGCGCCGGCACCGGCCTGCGGCTCGACCGACAAATCGGCGCTAACCAGCGTGTGCTCGCTGCGGATATCGAAATCAAGTCGCACCTGCGGCGCAGATATTCGGGCGCGCGGTAGTCTTTCAGGTGATTGGCGGTTTGTGCGGCGGGAAGGTTCATAGCCAAAACTCTTGTCTGATTGGAAAAGCGGCGGATTGTAAAAACTTTTCAGGCTGCCTGAAAATGTACCTGCCCACCGCGCAATGCCGCCGATATAGTGAGCCAAAAATGAAAAAATCTACGGCGTTAGCTCGCCTTGCCGTGCGTGTGTACTGTCTTCGGCTCGCTGCCTTGTATCTTTTTCATTTTGACTCACCATAGCTTCCAGCGTCCGGCATCCGGCCGGCGGCGTGATAGAATCGCCCGCCGCGGCGGTCAGCACTCGAAAAGCAGCCTGAAAGTTCAAAAGGCAGCCTGGGGCTGTTTACGAATTGGTTTTGCGCAGCGGATTTGATGTCAGAAAACCAGGCTATGCAGGCGCAAACCGCAGCAGGTTGGACACCTTGCGAGGGTTTGCAACCGCAGCAGGCCTGTTTATACGCTGGCGTCCGCACCACCTGGTGTAAAGCAGCTAACCACCGAAAAACAGAAACCCTACGCGACCATGACCACCCTCTCCCGCGCCGCGCCGTCTATGCCGGCAGTTTCGACCCGCCACAACGGCCATCTGTGGATGATTGCCGAAGCGCAGCGGCTGTTTGACGAGCTGATCGTTGCTATCGGCATCAACGCCGACAAAAGCACCTACACCATCGACGAGCGCCGCGCCATGCTCGAGAAAGCGTAACCGCCAGTTTTCCCAATGTGCGCGTCGATTCCTTTGCCAACAAATTTCCTGGTGAACTACGCGCCCATTCGGTGAAGCGCCGGCTTTATCAGTGCGCGGCATCCGCACCGCCTCGGACTTTGAATACGAACGCGCCGTGCGCCCACATCAACGCCGATTTGCAGCCGGACATCCGCACCGTCTTCCTGATGCCGCCGCGCGCGTCGTCGAGATCTCGTCCACCATGGTCAAAAGGCCTGGTCGGCCCCGACGGCTGGCAGCCAGATGGTGCGCCGCTATGTGCCCGAAGCGGTATACCGCAAGATGATTGAAGACAACGGCGGCGCCTAGCGAGCAGCCTGAAAGCCAAAGGCAGCCTGAAAAGCCGAACACAAGGTTTTTCAGGCTGCGCTACTCACACTGCACCATGCGGCAGAGCAGCACGCAATCGCAATTTTTCCTTGTCTCGCCAACATAAAATAAATTAGAATACCGCGTTTTTACAAATCTTGCACTAAACTAACAAAAATCATGAAACACACTATTCTTGCCGCTGTTATCGGTTTGCTTGCTGCCCATCCGGCTCTTGCCGAAAACCATCCCCATGCCCGTGGAAAAACTGGGCGAAGTGCAGGGTGTGCCGTTTTACAAAGGCTACGGCTCGATCCATCGACGCAGACCCGCAAAACCCTCAACCGTTTCTACGGCCCTAACCGACCGCAGCCCCAATGCCGACAGCGGCGAAAAGCATCAAAAATCTTCCTGCAGCCGGACTTCACGCCGAGCATTGGCCATTTTGAAATCCAAACCAACGGCACGATTAAAAACTGCGCGACATCCCGCTCAAAGACGCCAGCGGCAAACCGCTCCTCAGCCTGCCCAACCCCAAAAGGCTACGGCACGTCCAAAAGAAACCGTGGTCGATACCGACAAACATCTCTTGCAGCGCGACATCACCGGCATCGACAGCGAAGGGCTGGCGAGTGATGAAAGACGGCACCTTCTGGGTGTCCGACGAATACGAGCCGCACATCGTGCGCACTGACCGCAACGGCTTCGAGCTCGAGCGCACGAGCCCGCGCGGCGTGAAAAACCAACGGCCGCCGCTTGCCCGCCATACTCGGCCATCTGCGCCCCAACCGCGGCATGGAAGGCTTGACCACCACGCCGAGCAACCGCGTATTGGTCGGCATCAGGCAATCAGCCCTGCTGGCAACCCAGCCGAAGTACAGAATCGGTAACGCGCATCTTGTCGTTTGATTTGGCAACGAGCAAAACCAAGCAATACCTGTACCGCCAAGGCGGCAACTGTGGAAAAACTCCGAAATCCGCGCCATCGACGAACACCGCTTTTTGGTGGACGAACACAACAGCAAAAACGTGAAGCACGTTTACCTGATTGAGCCTGCGCGGCGCCGCCGACGTTCCGACCCGTCGACAGCGAAAACGGCGAGAAAGTAAAGCAGCAAAAGCCATTGAAAGAAAAGCGCAGGAAGAACTCGCCGCCGCCGGGCATCAAGCCCGTCAGCAAAAACGCTGGTAAGCGACGTAGACGTGGATTTTCGGTCGTCCTAAATTTGAAGGTATGTGGGTGGCAGACGGCGGCAAAACGCTGCTGGATTATCAACGATGACGATTTCGGCATCGAGTTCCACGAGACAACCACCCATCGTGCCCAAACGCCTGCCCAACGGCGAAACCGATGCCACGCGCCTGTACCGCATTCCGCTGAACATCAAATAAGCATCAAGCCAAAGGCAGCCTGCGTAGCGAAGCGGAGTTGCGCGGCTAAAACACATGTGTGCGAGGTTTTTGGCTTCGCAACTCACCGCCACTGAAAGCTTCTGCTCTGCCGCCATATTGCGGATAAGCGTAGGGTTGGGCATTCATGCCCGACTATGCCTGATATTGCGAGGAATTTGTCGGGCATCAATGCCCGACCTACTGCTTCAGACGGCCTTTTGATGCGTGGGTCGGATGCTTGTATCCGACGTTTTTCCGCAAAGGAACCCAAACGTGCCAACGGCTGTCGGTTCGAGAATACGACCTACGAAACTTCCCCGCGCCGTCATTAGCTTACGCAAGCCCGCCCAAACGGCGTCGTTCCCGCGCAGCACTACTGTCCGGAATAAACCTGGCAAACAAAAGGTTGCAGTCCAACGTTTTGGGTAAACCCCAGGCGTCAACTCAAAACATCGGAACTGCAACCATGTACAGCGCCATAAGCCGCTTTCAGCAAATCATCAAGCCCGTTATGAACGGACGCTTCGCCCGCCATGTCCGCACACACCAGGCCGACAAACACAGTAAAAGGCTTCGGCTGCCAAAAACCTGTTGGTTTGCATGCTTTACGCCCGGCTTAGCAACTGCGCCAACCTGCGCACACCGGGCAATCGCTAACGCCCAGCAGCCACCATTACCACCTGAATATGCGCAGCATCCGCCGCTCCACATTGTCAGAAGCGCCGAGCCAAACGCGACCCGCCCGTTTGCCGACATGCTCATATTGAACTGAGTGCCCTATGCGGCGGAACCCTGCGCAAACAGGCTGGCGATTTACTCTACCTGCTCGACTCCACCCGATTGTGCTCAAAGGACGCGGCTTTGACCAATGGACAACCCACAACAGTGCATCACCGGTTTAAAACTCCATATCCTAATAGAACCATGCCGACCAATGTCCCGTTGCCCACAGCATCACCGACGCCCGGGTTAACGATGTGGACGAGCGCCACATCATGCAGCCTGAAAAAGGCGCCGCTATGTTTTTGACAAAGGCTATTGCGACTACAACTGGTGGGCCAAACTGGATGAAGCGGGCGCCTATTTCGTCACCCGGCTCAAAACCAATGCCGCCGTTGAAACAATCAACGCTTTTTAGGCCGCAGCGCCAGCGGTGAAACTCCAAATCCTGTGCGCGATGATTGCGTATCTGCTGCTGAAGCTGTACCGGCAAAGCAGCCGGATGGGCGAGCCTGCACCTGCTGTGCGCACGGATTGCGGGCAGCCTGTTTGAGCGGCCGCAAACGCCGTATGCCCACTACGCGCGCCGAAGGCGGGAAGAAGCGAACCGGCGCGGATGCAGGGGTGTTGTTTTGAGAGTCAAGTACCCGGCATGCTGATTTGTATGGGTTATTTATTCCGGACGGTAGCAGTGCGCGCCTGTGCGAATGACGGAATAAAAAGCAGCCTGAAACCGTGTAATGCGGTTTCAGGGCTGCTGCTTCGAACAGCATCAGGGCAGCCTGAAACGCCGTGTAGGGTGAGCATTCATGCCCGACGTTTTGCTGTGTTTCCTATTTCTGTCGGGCGTAAATGCACCGACCTACGGCGGTTGTTTTTCAAAAGGCAGCCGAAAAACGGCAGACGGGTTTTGGACTTCGCAACAGCCGCAAACCTGTTTTCAGGCTGCCCAAATCGCACAATATGTTGCACGTTTCGGCATCATGCGGCGTGCGAGCTCATCCCTATAATCTGCGTTTTCAACCCCATCAAAATAGGAAAACATTATGAAAACATGGCTCTATGCCGCTGCGCTGACGGGTTTTTACCGCGCTTTCTGCTCACAGCTGGGGCGAAGGAAATTTACCGTGCAAGCAGGGCGGTTTGCCAGCGGACGCTTCGCCGAACGCCATTGTTAAGTGAATCCTGACAGCTTCGGCTGCGCAGGCGGCAACATCGCGCCGACGGTTTCGTGGAAACGCCCCAAAAGGCACGAAAAGTTTGTGCTGACGATGTACGATAAAAGACGCGCCTACCGGCTTGGGCTGGATGCATTGGGTGGTTGCCAATATTCCCGCCAACGTGTCGGCGCTGCCAGGCAAACCAGCCTTGCCGCCGGGCGCGCTGCAAACGCGCACCGATAGTAACAGCCGGGTTTATAGGCGCGTGTCCGCCAGGGGCAAAGACCACCGCTATGAAATCACCGTTACCGCCGTGGATGTGGTACGCGCCCAGCTCATCGCCGAAGCCACGCCCGCGCTGGTTGGTTTTCACCAATGCCCACGCGCTGGGCGGGGCAAAAGTTACCGTGCGCCAAGCGCGATAAGGGATGAAACGAAAAAGGACGCCATGTGGTGCGTCCTGCTTGCGTTGAGGTTTTCAGGCTGCCGATACGCGGATTAACGCGCCCTGCGTACATCGCTCGAGGTACAACAAATGCGCCGAAATTTCGCCGCAAACCGCGCAGGGGCTCTCATAGCCACCGCGCGCCGCCACCTGCGCCACGCCCAACGGCGACGTTTGCCGCAGGGGTCAGCGCCCGCATCATCTTCCACACTGCCGACAGTTCGCGAAAAAGACGTGCCTTCGTTCGCCAGCCGCCGCCGCAGCGTGCCTCGCTCATGCCCAGCCGCTGCGCCGCATCCCTTATCCGCCAGTTGATTGTGGTATCTCGCGCAATCGGTTGGCGTATCTATACAACACAGGCTGCGCCGAATGCGGATTGAACACCGCGGCACGCCAGCCGAAGCCAGCAGTTCCATTGTCCGCGCTGCCAACACCGTTTCAGGCAGCCGCGCCGTACCCGCCGTGTATCACGCGAGAAAGCGATTCGTTCCAAAGCCGCATCAGGGCGCAACACACGCGCCAAATCAGCGTTTTCGCGCGAAGGGTGTTGCGCGAAAAACTGCGCCACCCATTCATCGCCCAACATCAGCCCATTCCGAGCGATAGCCTGCGCCCCATCGAAACCATTCCAGTACATCAGACGACTGCCCGCCCGCCGTCGGCAGCCATTGTCCCGTCGTTGCAGTCGGTTTCGCCGCCCGCGTGGCACTGGCGTTTTACGCCCGGTGCACCACGCGCACAACCATCGGCTGTGCAAACTGCGAGGTGCGCAGATAGAAAGTTTCCACAGTGCTGCAACACGCAGCGTTTCCCCATGCCAGACGGGCAAAATGGTTAATCGTCGGCATGCGCCAAAATCCGGTTGAATCAAAACGAGAAGAAGAGATGATAAAGAAGAGCGTTTCAGGCTTGCCTTTTCAGACGGCGTGGAAGGCAGCCTGAAAGTGGAGGTAGTTTTCAGGCTGCCTTTGCTGCTGCCGTCTAAAACTCTGCTTCCGGTTCTTTAATCTGGCTGGCGCCGCGGCGAAGCGTTCGCTTTCGTTCAGCCCTTGGATATTGCGCAAATCGGCATCGATGGGAACGGGCGCGCCGCCGTTGCGCGGGCGACAGGCGAGATATTGTCCGTGGCGGCGCACGGGTTGGAAGTTGTGGTCGTCGTAAACTGTGATTTCGCGGATTTTGCCGTTGATGGGCGCGGGGTAAGAAATAATACGTCCGCCTGGGTTTGCGATTGGTGCCGGCGGTATGCAAATCAGGATGGCGACGAGTTTCCACGGCTGCGCTTCAGCGGTTGATGGCGGCAAGCACGGCGGCGCGACGGCGGCGGTAGCGGGACGGCGCTGCCACCCACGCGGCGGCGGTGATGACGGCAAAGCAGCAGCGGCGAAATCCCGCGGATGTCAGCAGGATCGGCGGCGTTGCGCACGATTACGGCAGCAAAACAGCGAGCCGATAAAGCATCAAGAGCACACAAAATGTTTGCCAGCGGATAGCCGCCGCGCCGATGCTGCGGATGCTGACTTGGGCGGGCAGGTGGACGAAATTCGCGCCGCGGCTCGGTGGCGCGACGAGGGTCGCGCGAACCAAGGGCTTCAGAGACTGGCAAAAACCATTTGGCAGCAGCGGCTTAGCGGCGGCTGTCGAGGCTCGGCCGACCAGCGTGCGGATGGAGATCGAGGCAGTTGTCTGCCGTGCGGTAGGGGATGATGGGCGGGGTGATGGTGAAGTCGCGCAGGCGGTTCGGGCTTTCCGACAGGCGGCGTAGATGGCTTGGCGACGCGTGCTTCCATTTGGTCAAGCGTGGCGTTATCGGGCGGCGGCTGCTCCGGCACGGTTCTTTCCAGTTCGGCTTCGATTTCGCGTAAAGAGGCGGCTGCTCCAGGTGCAGGGAGTGGCGAGCGGATCAACAGAAAACAACGCTGTTAATCTGCTCCCACGGATACGTTTTCGCGCTTGGTTTTGCTGCCGCTTTTCTGCTCGACCCCGTCGAGTTCTTTTTCGGCAAATGGCTTGGACGATGCGGATGCCGTCGGCGTTGAACACCAGTTTGGTGCGGGCAGCATCGGCGGCGGCCGCTGTGCAAGAGCAGCAGGACGGCGAACGTCAGAAAGAACAAAACGATAACCGTGCCGCTCAGAACGGCTTTCAGGCTGCCGACAAAATAGCAGCGGGGATGCGGCGGCAACGGTGGCGAATGAGAGTGAGCGACACCAGCAGCGATTTTAGACGGGCATTGGTGATGCAGATTTCCCGGTGGGCATGACTTTTCTGATGTATGCTGGGTTTGGGGTGTGGTTCGGATGGGTTGGGTTTTCAGACGGCATGATGATAGGCATAAACGGCGGCCTGGCAAAGCGCAGCCGTGAGGTCGGGGCATTTATGCCCGACGTTTTACATTATCTGTGTTTGTCGGGCGCCAGTGCGCGACCTGCAAACTACGTGCGAAGCCTGCAAACGGAGTTTTCAGACAGCATTCAAGGCAGCCTGAAAGCAGTTTGCCGTCGTAGTTCAGCGCTCTTTCAGCCGGCATTTTATTCTGCTGCTTGTTGCGCCAAACCGTAAGTACTTCGTCAAATGCTTATTTTCCACATCTTCAAGCCGTATGTAATTTTCAAAATGACGACGGCCTTTACCTTTTGCCAACAAACCGCGCGGGTCTGCCATCTCGGCGCATGACCAAATTCCACGAGTTACATGGCTGCTATAAACAAAATGCCGCAAAACGTCTGGGGGCAGCGAACAAAATGCCGCCATATTTCTAGCCCTAACCCGCCCACGTGTCTGCCAGTTGCCTCTATTTTCGACGCACGCTCATCGCGATTTCTATACAAGGCAGGATTACTCACTTTGCACAATCATCCAGCAGATTTTACTTTTTGATCCGTAATTGCTACTCTAATTTGGGCAGGTCAGACATTGGTGTCCGACAAAGCATTCTAAACCATTGTATCTACGGCGCCTCATGAAGGTGCTGAGCAGTCATCAGTCTGATATCCGACCTGCGGCACTGCGTGACGCGGCGGAAAGGGAAGGAGTTTGCCGCCGATGTTTATCTGGTGATGCGAAGACCTGCGCCGCTCGGCAAAAATCCGCGCGGTGGCGGGTTTTGGGCGAGGTGTTGGCGGAACAGGCGGGGTAGGGCGGTTTTCGGGTTTGTGCCAAAGTACTTGCCGCATTATCGAGCAAAATTCGACCGATACCCGCACCACGCTCGACGGGTGGCGGTGCTTGACGTAGAGCAGGTGCAGCGGCAGCGCTGCCAAGGAGAAATCGGGGCGGCACGTCGACCAATGCGCCTTCGGCAGAAAGCGGCGGGCGGGCGAAGAAATCGGGCGGGTCGGTGATGCCGCGCCCCAGCAGAGCGAGCTGGCGCAGGTTGGCGGCGGTAGTCGTTGCAGCAGAAGGCGGCGGGCGGGATGATGCTGTCCCGCCGAGACGACCAGCGCACGGGATGTTCCGGGCAGGGGCGACCAGCCGATGCAGGGCTTTGCGCCAACTCAGCGGGGCGGTGCGGCGTGCCGCAGCGGGCGAAGCAGGTCAGGGCTGGCGACGTTGCAGGCGCATGTCGCCGAATTTGCGGGCGACGAGGCTGTCGAGTTGCCAAACCGCCGCTGCGCAGGGCGACATCGATGCCTTCCGTCGCTGATCAGTTTGCGCTGCCATCGCGGGGACGAAGACCTCAATCCCGCGGATGAGGCAGCTGAAAATCGAACGCGCGGCAGCCAGCCCGGCTCAAACGTCAACGGTAGCGACGGGCGCAAGCGCCCGGCACATTGCGCCTGCTCGCCGATGACTTGCTGCGCGATGTTGTCCAGCGTTTCCACGCGACCGTGCGCCTGCTCGTATTACACCTGCTGACCGATAAGCGTCGGCTGCACGCCGCGCCCCGCACGTTCCAAAAGCTACGTTGAGGCCGTTTTCCAGCTCTTTGATGTTTGCGGCTGACGGTGGCAGCAGGCGTCTGCAAAGCGCTGCCCCGCCGACAAACCTGCCGCCTGCACCACGGCGGTAAACGCTGTATCGCGTTGAAATCCATCTTTGCTTTCCATATCTGAAAATTTCGTTTTCATTTTAGCGACTACTCTTGCGGATTTGGAAGGGCGATAATCCCGCCATCCCAGCAAGCACAGGAGCAACGACGAGCAACATCGCTATGATCGGAAGCGGCAATAGAGTACTTGCTGGCTGCGCACTGACCGCTGCCAGCATGTATTTATCGGCGCACGCGACGCTGCCAAAGCGCAGGCGCTGGCGCAGAAAACCCGGCGCACAGGCGCAGGGCGGCACGCCTTGCACGGAGGCCGTTGCTGCGGCGCGAGACCGTGTTCTCGCCCTGCCTTATGCCGCTGCGGCGGAAGTGTTGCAGCATCGATGTACATTTCCGGGCAAGACGCTGCAGTTGACGTCAGCAATCCCGTTACGAGCGGATTTCCAAAACTTGTCGCTGGGCTTTACGACGTCCGCTGCCGAGGAAATCGCCAAAGCCGCACCGCAGGCGGCCGTAGTCAAAGAGTTCAACACCGTTTTCGCCCAATTGCTCGACCCGAGCGCACTGCGGTGGGCGCAGACCAGTTCAGGTAGTTTCTCGCCGCCGATGATGAAGAGCGGCAAAACGAACGGCAGCGCTGACCGCAGGACGCCAGCACTTCAGGCGGTGGATGCAGGCGGCTTACGCAACAGCCGTTTCCTCGAGACGCATACGGGCGAGAATGAACGTCCTGTTCGGCTTCTTCCTCAACGGCAAAGGTACGGGCATCGCGATGTGAATCCGGGCTTATAAAACCGCTTCGGCATGAGCCGCGCCGATTTTCGCCCACATCCAAACGCCCGACGCTGCTGCTGGCGGGCGAAAAGACCAAAACGCGCTCGATACCATACTTGCCGCCTGCCGCGCCATGCCCAAGGCGCAACTCGCCATCGTTGCCAACGCCTCGCACGGCGTGCTGCGAGCGACTTTTCCGCTGCCTGGGTGAGTGATTGACAAGTTTCTGCGGGATTGAGGGTAGAAAACACAGCGCCGTCAGACGCGAATTCAGGCGGCCTTTTTGATTACTCGGGCTGCCTGCCGCGTTCCTTGTGTCCGTCGCCCCCACGCGCTTCAAGGCGAGCAGCACCGGCGCAGCGTTTGCCCGGCGTAGGCGCTCAAGCGGTATTCGACGCGCGGCGGCACTTCGGGATAAAACAGTGCGTTCGATGATGCCGTCGGCTTCCAGCGCGCGCGTTGCGCGGTCAGCGTGCTGCGATACGGCGGGCGGGATGCGGCGGATTTCGTTGAAGCGCAGCACGCCGTCGCTATGCAGGCGGTAGAGAATCGACGCCTTTCCGCTTTGCCACCGATAACGGCGAGCGCGGCTTCCACCGGCAGCCTTCGGCGCAGTCAAATGCGCGGTGTGCGGTTTTGCCCATGAGTGTTTCCTTGTTTGATGGTTGAAGGTCGTCTGGAAACGGCTTTCAGGCTGCCTAGCGGTTGTGGGTCGGGCATTGATGCCCGACGTTTTATCTGCTTTTCAGACGGCCTGCCCGGTATCATAAAGTAACCTACTGAAAATAAGTGCGTTCTTAACAAACGCGCGCCCGTATCTTGATGCCGCTCCTTTTTACACAACCGGAGCCGCATCAAAATGAAAGCCTGGATTCAACCGCCCGCTGCCTGCCAACGACGAAAACTGCCTGCTCGACATTGGGCTGCCCACGCCGGAACTGCGCAACGTGATTTACTGGTCGAAGTGCGTGCCGTGTCGGTCAATCCCGCCGACGTCAAAAGTCCGCGCCGCGCATACGCCTGCCGCAGGGGCAGTACCGCATTTTGGGCTGGGATGCGGCAGGCGTGAAAGTCAACCGTCGGCACGCGGCGCGCATTTTCAGGTCGGCGACGGGAGTCTAGTACGCGGGCGTGATTAACCGCCCGGCTCTTATGCAGAGTTGCGGGCGGTGGACGAGCGCATCGTCGCCCGCAAACCGCGCACGCTCGATTTTTGCCGAAGCAGTCGCATTGCCGCTGACCGCGCTCACCGCGGTAGAAACGCTGTTTGACCGTCTCGACGTGAACAAACCCGTCGCGGTGGCAGATCGCGCCCTGCTGCTGGTGGGCGGTGCCGGGCGGCGTCGGCTCGATTACCGTGCGGTTGTTGAAAACGCTCACCGACATCAAACCCATCGCCACCGCCTCGCGTCCAGAAAGCGAAGCATGGCTGCGCCGCCTCGGCGCGGATTACATCATCAACCACCGCCACAGCCTGCCCGAACAAGTGGTCGCTCGGCATCAGTGCGCCGTCGTGGGCGTTTTCCACCAACCACAGCGCACTACCTGCCGCAACTGGCGGAACTGCTCGCACCGCAAGGCCGCATCGCTGATTGACGACCCTGACGTACTCGACGCCAACCCGTTGAAGGCAAAAAGCCTCTCGCTGCATTGAATTCATGTTCACCCGCCCGCTGCGCGGACCGCCGACATCGCACGCCAGGGTGAAATCCTTTGCCAAAGTCGCGCAACTGGTGGACGAAGGGCCGTCTGAAAACCACCGCCACGCGTATCATCAGCAGCATCAACGCCGCCAGCCGCCGCGCGCATCAGCTGGTAGAGCGCGGCGACGGGTTAGCCAGGTGGTGCTGGCAGGTGGTGAGCTGGCAAGAGAGATGGATAAAGGCGGCCCAGAGCCAGCGATTCATCGCAAAAGGCGGCCTGGCCTTTTCAGCTTTCAGGCTGCCTTTTATCGTGCCGGATGGTTTTGGTTTTGCAGTAGGTCGGGCATTGATGCCCGACGTTTTGCTTTCGTTTCCTCTTTCCATCGGGCATGAATGCCCGACCTACCACCGCATGGCAGCAGTTGTGGGTCGATTCTCGAATCCGATAGCCGTTGGTATGCTTGGAACTTTGCTGCGGAAATGCCGGATACAAGTATCCGACCTTGTATCGGAACCCGTATCATGCAACAAACCGCCCGCCGCCGCCCGCATCCGACCAAGGCAAACAACCGTTGCGTAGCTCAGGGGAGCGGTCGGGCAACCCATCGACACAACCGGACGGTTGCCAGACAACACAACCGAGATGCAAGGCGGGTTTATGATGAGTACCCAACACAATTACGCGAGGCATCGACATCGCCAAACGAAACTTCGTTATTGCCGTTTCGTCTTTGTCTAAAACCAAAAGCGAAACCAAGAACCCCGAGGGATCGCCCATACCGTCGAATACCTTAAAAACACAAGGTCGCCCTCGTCGTCATGGAAAGCGCGGCGGTCTCGAAGTCCCCGCCGCAAGCCATCCACCGTGCAGGCATGGCTGTGATTATCGCCAACCCTCGTCAGACGCATCGGTTTGCGATCACAGTCGCTGAGCCGAAAACCGATGCCAAAGATGCCAAAATGCTCGCCTTCTTCGCACAGATGACGGCACAGAAGAAGGTTGGCAAACCATGCTCTACCAGCCGCCCACCGAAGCGGAAGAAGTGTTGGAAGCGTTGGTTAACCGCCGCAACCAACTGGTGGATATGCGGACTGCCGGAAAAACCGTCTGCATCAGGTTCACGAGCGCAAGTCGAAAGCGTCAAACAACTGATTGCCCATTTTGACCGGCTGATTGACGGGTGGACAAACAAATCGACGACCACACCCACGCATTTTGACGGCAAAACCAAAGTGGCGGAACAAATCAAAGGCATCGGTTCGATAACGACGGCTACGCTGATGGCGATGTTGCCCGAATTGGGACGGCTGTCGCACAAACGGATAGCGAGTTTGGTCGGTATTGCCCCCCACCCGAGGGAGAGCGGAAACCAAATTCAAAAAGCCGCTGCTTCGGTGGAAGGTCTGCGGTGCGTAAGGCGCTGTATATGGCTACCATGGTAGCGACACGTTTTGAACCGCTTATTCGGGATTTCTATCAGCGCCTGCTGTCCAAGGGTAAGCCGTATAAGGTTGCCGTTACGGCATGTATGCAAACTGCTGACGATATTGAATGCCGGATGCGTGATTACTTTGTCAAAAACGATACCACCGAAATGGTATCAAACGGCTTGATTTGAGTTTTGGTATTTTTGCCCGACGGGGTGAAAAATACAGTTACTACGGATTATGCTGTTGCCAAAAGGCCGTCTGAAAACGGGTTGGCGAACTTTCAGACGCGCCTTTGGCCTAGCTGCCACATGGCAGCGACGATAAACGATAACAAGGCAGCCTGAAAAACAAGCAATGCGTCATTCCCGCGCAGGCGGGAACCTTAGTTTGATATTCGACAATATATTATAAAAACAATACATTGGCTTGAATCCTGACAAGATTCCCGCCTGCGCGAATGAGGCACATCAGGGACAAAAAGGTGCTAAAATCGCTGCAAGCGCTTATGCTGCAAGGCTTTGAGCGGGGTCAAAACCTTTGAACACAAAAATGCTTTTCTGCGGCTCAAAACAGGTCAAAAGAACGGCAGACATAAACGGCAAGCAGCGCTACAAAATGCCAATGATTGTAGCAGGCAGTTTCGACGGCGGCAGACGGATAAACCCACAAAGCCCTATGGCACGCTTACACCGCAGGCAAACAAACTGCCGCACAGCTTGCCGCCGCCTGCGGATGCAGCCGTCAAACCATCCTGCGCCATCTCAAAAAGCCGCGCCCAAAGCACAGTTTGCCGCACCCCAATGCGCCAACGTCGTGATGGATACCACCTACTTCGGGCGCCGTTTCGGCGTCATGGTTTTGTTCGACAGCATCAGCGGCAAAGCGCTTTCTGTTACCGAAGTCAAAAACGAAACCAACGCCCTTTACGCCGAAGCCATCGGCAGTCTGAAAGCCAAAGGCATTGAAATACAAAGCATCGTTTGCGACGGCCGTAAAGGTCTGCCGCAGTTATTCCCCGATATTCCCGTGCAACTATGCCATTTCCACCAAGTCAAAACCGTCGGCCGCTACCTGACGCGCAACCCGCAAACGGCTGCGGGGCAAGAGCTGTGGCACTTGGCACTGACATTAAAAAGCAGCCGCAGAGCCGACTTTGAAAGCAGCCTGAAAGCATGGTTCGAACAGCACAAAGACTTCTTCAACGAACGCACAAAAGAACCCCGAAACGGGCAAATCCCTACTACACCCATCCCAAGACTACGCAGCGCCTATTTCAGCCTGAAACGGAACATGGGCAACCTGTTTGTGTTTGAAGAGCATCCCGATCTGAGCATCCCAAACACCACCAATCTGCTTTGATGGGGCATTCGCCGGATTAAAGCGGCATTTGGAGTGCCATCACGGCATGAGTAAAGGCTAACAAGATAAAGTTTATTCAGGATTATTTTTCTGAAAAATAAATTTTCAGCAGTAAATTTGTTACTTAGTGCCCCGTTTCTCAGATTGAGCAGTAAACTTGTTACTTATGCCTGTTTTCAGGCTGCTTTTTGGTGCCGTTGTGGCAAATCCGCCCTTTGCACCGCACACGGGCGGTGGGGTTTTTCAGGCTGCTTGCCAACTCTTCCTTTTGATTCAAATAACTGCAGAACAAAATCCTGCCGTTTTGCGTTTCAGGCTGCCTGAAAACGGCGGCGACGCGGTTTTGGAAGGCGCGGATATTGTCGGTATAATTTCCTCATCCCTGCCGCCGCCCTGTTGGCGGCTCTGCGCCATCTTGCTTCCAGTAAACTTTATGACTTCATCTTCCCTTCCGTTTTGCACGTTGCCGGTTTGCGGAAATCGTTTAAAAACGCCGCGTGGTCAAGATTTTCTTTGGACATCGCCAGCGGCGACAGTAGTCGGCCTGCTCGGCCCCAACGGCGCGGGCAAAACCACCAGTTTTTACATGATTGTCGGCCTGATTGCCGCCGATGCCGGCAGCATCACGCTCGACGGCGACGAGCTGCGCCACCGCCCGATGTACGAGCGCGCCCGCGCCGGTATCGGCTATCTCGCCTGCAGGAAGCGTCGATTTTCCGCAAGATGACGGTGAGCAGAACATCCGCGCCATCTTGAAATCAATCTGAAAGACAACCGAAATCGACCGCCGTCTCGAAAAGCTGCTGACGACCTGAACATCGACGCCTGCGCGCTAAAGTCCGGCGCCCGCGCTTCGGGCGGCGAGCGGCGGCGGGTGGAAATCGCCCGCGTGCTGCGATGCAGCCGCGCTTTTCATCCTGCTGGACGAACCCTTTGCCGGCGTCGATCCGATTGCGGTGATCGACATCCAGAAAAATCATCGCCTTTTTGAAAACGAGCGCGGTATCGGCGTGCTGATTACCGACCACAACGTGCGCGAAACCCTACGCATCTGCGACCGTGCCTACATCATCAGCGAAGGCACGGTGCTCGCCTCAGGGCAAACCGGAAGAACTGGTGGCCGACGAGCAGGTGCGCGCGGTGTGTCTGGGCGAAAACTTCGATTACTGAAGCCGTTTGAAACCATGAGCGAAAACAACTCCAACTCAAGCTGAAACAAAGCCAGCAGCTCAACCAGAGCATGCAGCGGTCTTTGCGTGCTGCAGATGTCGAGCCAGGAAATCGAGCGCGAAGTGGAAGAGCTGGCTGCTGGACAATCCGCTGCTGGGAAGGTCGAGCGACGGCGAGGCGAGCTGCCCTACGAGCCGCCGCTGGTATCGGCGGCGGTGTCGCAGCGCAATGTGAGTTTGAAGACAGCGAAAGCGCCTGGGAAAAATCTGGCCGACGAAGAAGACCTCTACGCCTATCTGCACAGCAGGTGAGCGAGCATCCGCTCACGCAGCTGGAAGCTGGCGCATGTGCATGTGCTGATCGATTTTCTCGACGAAAAAAGGCCATCTGACCGAAAGCATCGAAGAAATCGTCGACAACACGCCTTTGGAATGGATGCTCAGCGAAGAAGATCTGAAATCGCGCTCGAGCACCTGCGTAATTTCGACCCGCCCGGCATCGCCACCGAAAACCTGCAGCAGTCGCTGCACTGCAGCTCTCCCGCCTGCCGATTACGCTGGCGCGCCGCTGCGCCTCGCATATCGTTAGGCGCACCACCTGGACAAGCTCACGCCCAACCAGCCCAAAAACGTCATCCGTCTGGGCAAAGCTGCCTGCGAGTTCAGCGACAGCGTGCTCAAAGCCGCGCTCAAAATGATCACCGGCCTGAATCCCTATCCCGCCTACGGCTTTCCAGCGGCGAGCCGGTGTCCTACGTCAGCCCCGGATATTTTTCGTCCATAACGACGGCAAAGGCTGGCAGGCGTTCAGCAACCGCGAATCGGGCCCGCAAATCCGCATCAACCAGGAATTGTCCGACGCGCTTGCCGACGGCGACGGCATCGACAGCGCCTGGCGCGAGAAAATCATCGGTGCCAAGCAGAAAATCGACATGCTCGCCCAGCGCAAAAACACCGTGCTGCGCGTGGCCGAATCATCGTCGAGCGCCAGCAGGACTTTTTCCAGTTCGGCGAAATCGCGCTGGCGCCGATGCTGCTCAAAGAATGCGCCCAGCATCTGAATCTCGCCGAAAGCACCATTTCCCGCGCCGTCAGCAACAAATATTTGGCTATGCCCGCAGGGGCTGTTTGCGTTACGCTATTTCTTCAGCCACGCAGTCAGCGGCGACACCAAAGAAGGCCTGAGCGCCAACGCCATCAAATCCGTTATCAGCCAGCTTGTCGATAACGAAGACAAACGCAAACCCTACTCCGACTGCATGCTGCGCAAGTTCCTCCACCAGCAGGGCATCGACATTGCCCGCCGCACCGTGGCCAAATACCGCGAACACTGGGCATCCCGCCCGTGCAACACCGCCGACACAGTTGATTTCCTCTGCCCTTTCAGGCGGCCTTCAACCCCGTATAGGAGTGAGCATCATGGATCTGAAAATCACCGGTTTGAACTTCGACGCTACCGAAGCCGTGCAAACCGAGTTGCAGACACAGTGGAGCGTATCCAGCGCCACAGCGACGGCATCATTTCCGCCACCGTTACGCTGTCGCAGGAAAAACGGCCACAAGCCGCCGCCCACTCCATTTGTCCGGCAAAGACCTTCATGTGGAAGCGCAGGAACCGGAAAACATGTACGCCGCCAGTGATGTTTTGGCCGACAAACTCGACCGCGCCGTTCTCCAATACAAAAGAGAAAAAGCCGCAGCGTAAGATAACGCCCCAAAGGCAGCCTGAAACGCTTTTCAGGCTGCCTTTTGATTGCCATCCCTTTACCTGACACGAAAGTAAAACCATGATTGCCCTGATCCAACGCATGGCCCGTGCCAAAGTCGAAACCGGCGGCCAAACCGTCGGCGAAATCGGCCGCGGCCTGCTGGTTTTGCTCGGCGTCGAACGCGGCGAGCGACGACGCGCGCTGCGACAAACTGCTCGACAAAGTGCTGAACTACCGCGTGTTCTCCGATGCAGACGGCAAAATGAACCTCAACGTCTGCCAGGCCGGCGGCAGCCTGCTGGTGGTTTCCCAGTTCACCCTCGCCGCCGACACTGCCAAAAGGCCTGCTGCCCGAGCTTTTCGTCCGCCGCCGAACCGCAGAGCGCCGAGCACCTCTATCAGCGCTTTCACCACCGCGCCGCCGAGCGCCTGCCCACCGCTACCGGCCGCTTCGGTGCCGAAAAATGCAGGTCAGCCTGCAAAACGACGGGCCGGTAACTTTCTGGCTGCAGGTCTGATTTTCAGGCTGCCTTGTCCCGCAATGGCAGCCCTGAAAGGCTTGGGAGCGCTTTTCAGGCGCCTGCCGCCACGGTCTTTTTACGCTTCGGACAGCAGCGCCGCACTTTCCATTCCAACCGTCTCTGCTTTTCAAACACCCGTGACGCCAAAGCAGCCTAGGCACCAACTGGGCTCAGGCTGCTTTTTGCCGCGCTTTTCAGAGCTGCCGCATCGATTGCCGATGCGTTCCAGCACCGACCATTCGGCCTGCGGGAAATGCCGGCGCAGGTAGTCGCGCAGATAGCGTTCGGTTTCGGCGGTGAGTGGCGGCATCGGTCTCGGGTAGCGGTTGAAAATCAGGCGCTGCACCGGCGAGGCCGGCGCTGCGGGCGGCGTGCAGGCTGAGCAGGGTGTGGTTGATGCTGCCGAGCCGGCCGTTGCTGACCAGCACGCAGCGAGTAGCCGCGCTCGGCGGCAAAGTCGAGCAGAGTCAGGTTGCGGGTGAGCGGCACCATCAGGCCGCCGGCGCTCTCGAGCAGGATGGTGTCGTAGTCTTTCAGCATATGGGCGGTGGCGGCGTCGATGCGGACGGGGCTGATTTCGCGGCCTTCGCGTTCGGCGGCCAGATGCGGCGAGCAGGGGTAGGAAAAACGTAGGGGCAGCTGGCGCCGCTGTGGTCGTGGCGGGTGAGCCCTGGTTTCGCGGCAGGCGGTGGACGAGTCATGTCTCGGCGATGCCGCTGCAGCCGGTCTGCACCACTTTCTGCGTGCTGACGCGCCGCCCCTGCGCCGCCAGTTCGCGGGCGTAAATGCCGGTGGCGACGGTTTTGCCGACGCCGGTCGATGCCGCTGACAAAATAAACGCTTGGCTTGGGATTCATATTCCGGGATTCCGTTTTCAGGCTGCTTTCGCCCTTTCAGGCTGCCTGAGCAGTCTGAAAAGATGGGGAAGCAATCAACAAAGGGATAGCAGGCGTTTTTTCAGGCTGCTTGGTGTTGCAGCCTGAAAACGCTGCGGATATTTTCAGGCTGCCGGCGTCCACTCTTCGCCGTATTCTTCGGCAACCGCCGCCAGCGTCTGGCGGACGAGAAAACTGCACTCGTCGGCGGAAATCACAAAGGGCGGCATCAGGTAAAACCATATTGCCGAAGGCGCACCCACACGCCTTTATCGACCAGCCGCGGCTGCAGGGTGGCGGTTGGCACCGCGCGTGCATTTCCAGCACGCCGATGGCGCCGAGCACGCGCACTTCGCGCACGCAGCGCCAGCCGGCGGCGGCCAGCCCGTCGCGCATCATGCTTTTCGATTTGCGCCACCCGCTCTTGCCACGGGCTTTCGCGCAGCATGGCACGAGTCGGCGACCACCGCGCAGGCTAACGGTTAGTCATAAAGGTGGGGCCGATGCATCAGCCAGGGATGGTCGCTCGTCGATGGCTTGGGCGATGCGCTCGTGGCAGACGGCGGCAGCCAGCGTGAGATAGCCGCCGGCCAGCCCTTGCCCAGGGTGATGATGTCGGGCACCACGCCGGCGTGTTCGAGCGCAAACATTTTGCCGCTACGGCCAAACCCGGTGGCGATTTCGTCGAATATCAGCGCCACGCCGTAATGGTCGCACACCTCGCGGGCGCGGCGCAGGTATTCGTGGTAGAGATACATGCCGCCGGCGCCCCTGCACGATGGGTTCGAGTATCAGGCCGGCGATTTCGTGGTGCTTTTGCGCCAGCAGATCGGCCAGCGGCGCGATGCTTTCAGGCTGCCATTCGCCGTGAAAGGGCTGGCCGGCTGCGGCAGGAAAGATACTGCAGCGGCAATCCGGCGGCAAACGAGGCTGTGGATGCCGTTTCCGGGCCGCACACCGACATCGCGTGCCAGGTGTCGCCACGATAGCCGGCGCGCACGGCGGCAGAAGCGGCGGCGGCTTTCAGGCTGCCCGACGGCTCTTTGGTACTGCAGCGCCATTTTTCATCGCCACTTCCACCGCCACCGAGCCGCTGTCGGTATAAAACACGCCGTTCAGCGGCGCGGGCAGGATGTCGAGCAGCGCTGCGCCAGCCGCACCGCCGGTTCAGGGTCAGGCCGCCAAACATCACATGGCTCATGCGTTTTTCCAGCTGGGCGGCGGCAGCGCGGTTGAGCCGCGGATGGTCTGTAGCCGTGCAGCGCCGCCCACCACGAAGACATGCCGTCGATCAGGCGGCGGCCGTCGGCCAATTCGAGCGTGCAGCCCTGCGCCCGCGCAACCGGATACACCGGCAGGCGGTTGGGGATGGTGGCATGCGGTGCCAGATGTGACGGCGGTCGATTTCCGCCAGCGTGTTCCATCCATAATGTTCTCCGTTTCAGGCGAGCCTGAAAGCTGCGCAATCGTGCTAACGTTTGTTAACGCATTCCAACCCAAACCAGCAATTATAGAGTCTTTCCGCTATAATACACACCGCCGCCGCTTTCGCGGCGCCAACCGGCGCCGAGCGCCTGCAAAACTATGACCACTCGAAATTTTCGCCTCTTTGCCGCGCTGCTTCACGCGCCTGCGGCTTCAACCAAAGAGCCGCCTGCTGGGCGGTTCGCTGCCGCTACGCGCCTGGCATGTTGCCGGCAACTCGCTGCAGCAGCCGCTGGAAGACGCGCTGCGCCATGCCGATGCGCTGCCGGTTGCCGCCGCCCACGCGCAGGCGGATTTGAAATCGTCAATATCGACAGCAAAAAGACATCTACACCATCACCCGCGCCGCCAAGCTCAACGAATACCTGCTGTCGCTGAAAGTGTCGGCGCAGGCCTACCGCAACGGCCAGCCGTGGGGCGCGCCGATTGAAGTCGAAGTGCGCCGCACCCCGCCCTACGCCGACAGCATGGTGTTGGGCAAGCAGGGAAGAAGAGCAGACCGTGTGGAAAGAAATGCAGGCCGATGCCGCCGAGCAGATTGTTTACCGCCTGCGCTTTCTGAGTGCCGAATAGGGGGCAAGCATGGCATTTTCAGGCAGCCTGAACGCCCCTTTGAAGCCGCTTTTACCTGCTGCACGGCGAAGAGACTCCGCTGCGCATCGAAGCGCTCGACGCCCTGCGTGCCGCCGCCCGCGAACAAGGCTATCTCAACCGCGAGCGCGCTACAGCAGCGAAGATTCGCAGTTCAACTGGAAAGACATTCTCGTGCGCCGCCAGCAGCGGGCTGTTTGCCGATTTGAAGCTGCTGGAAATTCACGTTCCCAACGGCAAGCCCGGCAAAAACGGCGGTGACGTGCTGCTGGAGCTGGCGCAAAACCCGCCGCCGGACACCCTTTACCCTTTGTCGTGATGCCCAAGCTCGAACGCAGCCAGCAACAGAGCAAATGGTTCGCCGCGTTTGCCAAAAACGGCACGGTTTACGAAGCTGAAACCCGTCGGCGCCGCGAGCTGCCCGCCTGGATACGCCGCCGCCTGAACGCGCGCGATCTGGATATCGACGGCGAAGCGCTGTCGCTGTTTGCTTCGCGCGTGGAAGGCAATCTCGCTGGCGGCAGCGCAGGAAATCGACAAACTCGCCCTGCTCTACCCCAAAGGCCATCTGCTGACGCTGGCCGAAGCGGAAAACGCAGTGCCAACGTCGCCCGTTTTCGACGTTTTCCAGCTTCATCGGCCTGGATGCGCGGCGACATCCGCCGCAGCGCCTAACTGCTCGAAGGCCTGCAGGCCGAAGGCGAAGAGCCGGTTTTGCTGCTGTGGTCGCTCAGCGAAGACATCCGCACCCTGATCCGGCTCTCGGCCGCGCCTCAAGCCAGGGGCGCAGCGTGCAGAGCGTGCGCAACGAGTGCGCCTGTGGGGCGACAAACAGCACAGCGCCCCGCCTGCCGCCGCCTGCATCAGCCCCGCCCCGCCTTACCGCCGCGCTGCAGGAATGCGCCCGCATCGACCGCCAGATCAGCGGCGCCGAAGACGGCGACGCTTGGGACGGAATCAAGCGGCTGATTACTTTTCGTTTGGCAGCCTGAAAACCGTTTCAGGCTGCCCTACCATCGATTTAACAAGGAACCCCATTATGGACAGAACCCGCATCTTTATCGTTTGGTTTGCCATGGCCCTGCCTTTTATTGCCGTGGTCGCCTACCTGCTCGGCGCCAGCTGGTATTGGGCGCTGAAGCGGCGTCGGCCTGGTTGCCGGCGCCGTCGGCGGCGCCACCGGCTTTGCTACTGGAAGCAGAAAACTGATCGACAGCGCCGCCCGTTTCACACATCGATCTCAAAGCCGGCAAAATCCACCCGCCGACCTGCGCCGCATGTACTTCACCGGCGGCCAGGGCGCGCAAAGACGCGGTTTTCATCGCCAGCAAAGCAATGAACTGCTCGAACAGGAAGCCGAACGCCGCCTGAGCGAGCGCATCAGCAAACAGGCTGCCAATCAGGAAATGGCGCGCCAGAAAAACAACCAAACGCCGCAGCGGCCGCCGCGCTAAGCACCGCAGCCGTTGCCTTTTTCAGGCAGCCTGAAAAGCGTTTCAGGCTGCCTGAAAGTTTTTGTGCCGACGGAAATGGAAATCCTTAAAATTAAAAACGGAATCAAACCACCGCCGCCCTGTTGTTTTCAGGCTGCTTCAAACTATTTGTCCAGCTAAGAAAACCTGCCGAAAGCTGCCGTATAAAGTATCCGAATCCACATTTTCAGGCAGCCTGAAAACCCCCTAAACCGCAAAATACCATCTCCCCAAGCATCCCCGCTGAAATCCGCCGCCTTCCGCTCCCTATTTAGGGGAGCGAACCGCCGGCAGGGGCAAACGCCTTGCCGGCACCGAACAAAACCCGGAACATCACGAGACTCCGATGGCCTATACACCCCACACCCGAAACCCGATTCCCTGCCCACCCTAGCGCTGCGACATGGTGGTTTACCCGCACATGGTGCTGCCGCTGTTTGTCGGCCGCGAAAAATCCGTGGCCGCGCTCAACGCCGCCATGGATGCCGACACGCCGGTGTTCCTGCTTGCCGCAGCGCAACGGCAACGGCGAAACGCCCAATCCCGATGATGCACGCCACCGGCACCATCGCCGATCGTGCAGGTGCTGAAAGCTGCCCGACGGCACGGTCAAGTGCTGGTCGAATGGCATGTTCCGCGCCCGCGCCCTCAGCGCAGTACGACAACGGCAGCTATTTCGAAAAGCCAAATCTGCCGGGTGGCCGAAACCGAACACGCAAGGCCGCCGACAGCGAAGCGCTGCGCCGCATCTGCTGGCGCAGTTCGACCAGTTCGCCAAGCTCAACAAACGCATTCCCGGCGAAGTGCTGTCGTCCATCCAGGAAATCAGCGACAACGGCCGCCTGGCCGACACCATCGCCGCCCATCTGCAGCTGAAACTCGAACAGCGCCAGCATCTTCTGGACACCGCCGACGCCACCGAGCGCATGGAATACCTACTCGGCCAGATCGAAGGCGAGCTGGACATCCTGCAAGTGGAAAAACGCATCCGCGGCAAAGTCTAAACGCCAGATGGACAAATCCCAGCGCGAGTACTATCTGAACGAACAGATTAAGGCGATTCAGAAAGAGCTCGGCGAAGAAGACGAAGCGCGGCGAGATGGAAGCGCTGGAAAAACAGATCCGCGCCGCTCGGCATGCCTAAGGAAGCGGAAGAAAAAGCGCCGTCCGAGTTTAAAAAGCTGCTGAAATGATGCCGGCGATGTCGGCCGAAACACTCGTGGTGCGCAACTACATCGAAACACTGGTCGAATTGCCGTGGAAGAAGAAAACCGCGGTCAGCAAAGACATCGCGCAGGCCGATTTGGTGCTCAATGCCGACCACTACGGGCTGGAAAAGGTCAAAGAGCGCATTTTTGGAATATTTGGCCGTGCAAAAACGCACCGACAAAACTCAAAGGCCCGATTCTGTGTCTGGTCGGTCCGCCCGGGGTCGGTAAGACTTCGCTGGGCGAGTCCATCATGCCAAGCCACCGGCCGCAAATGCGTGCGCATGGCGCTGGGCGGCATGCATGACGAGAGCGAAATCCGCAGCTACCGCCGCACCTACATCGGCTCGATGCCGGGCAAAATCATCAGAGCTATGGTTAAAGCCGGCGTGAAAAACCCGCTGTTTCTGCTCGACGAAATCGACAAAGCTCGGCAACGATTTTCCGTGGCGATCCGGCCAGCGGCGCTGTTGGAAGTGCTCGATCCGAGCAAAACAGCACATTCGCCGACCACTTTCATCGGAAGTCGATTACGATCTGAGCGACGTGATGTTCATCGCCACGTCCAGCAGCCCGGAACATCCCGCCCGCCCTGCTCGACCGCATGGAAATCATCCGTCTTTCCGGCTACACCGAAGACGAAAAAGTCAGCATCGCCATGCAGTATCTGGTACCCAAACAGATGCAGCGCAACGGCGTGAAGAAGGCGAGCTCGAAAGTGGAAAGCGCGGTGCGCGACATCGTGCGCTACTACACCCGTGAAGCTGGTCGTGCGCTCGCTCGACCGCGAAATCGCCAAAATCTGCCGCAAAAGCCGTGATCCAAACCGAACGCAAAGGCAGCCTGAAACCGGCTGCGCAGCAAAAAGCGCAAACCATCGCCGTTAGCTGCCGCCAATCTGCACGACTTTTTCTCGGCGTGCGCCGTTTCGACTACGGCGTTTCCGCCAGCGAAAAACCGCATCGGCCAAGTAACCGGCCTGGCGTGGACAGAAGTCGGCGACGAGCTCTGACCATCGAAGCGGCCGCGCTCAGAGGCAAAGGCAACATCGTGCGCACCGAGCAAACTGGGCGACGTGATGCAGGGAATCGATCAGCGCCGCGTGGACGGTTGTGCGCTCGCGCGCCGAAAGTCTCGGCATCGCGCCCGACTTTTACGAGACGACCGATGACGTCCATGTGCCCTGAAGGCGCTACACCCAAAGACGGCCCCAGCGCCGGTATCGCCGCATGACGCTGGCGATGGTGTCTTCGCTCTGATCAACATCCCCGTGCGCGCCGACGCTAGCCATGACCGGCGAAATCACCACTGCGCGGCAGTCCCTGCCCATCGGCGGCTTGAAGGAAAAACTGCTGGCCGCCCTGCGCGGCGGCATCAAGCATGCTGATTCCCAAAGACAATGTGAAGGATTTGGAAGAAATCCGCAAAACGTCAAAGAAGGGCTGCAGAAAATCCATCCGGTGCAGTGGATAGACCAGGTCTTCGAGTGGGGATTTGGAGCGCCAGCCCGAACCCTACCGCGCCGAAGGGCAGCTTGAAACGCCAGCCGCGCCTGTCACAGCCAAGAAGGCCAAGTCAAGCCCGAAAACGCGCCAGCACTGAAAAACCGCGCCAGTGTTGCATAAAGCCTGCAGGCGGCTGGCAAAGCGGAGAGCCGCCGCCCTGCATTTATTGCTTGACACCCGCAATTTGAGAAATTGATATAACCCAGCGCAGTTTCAAAACGGTACCGGCAGCCTCGCCAAAAAGGGCGTCGGCACGCTTTTTCTCCATCTATCCTTACAGAAAGGGACTGATATGAACAAATCCAGAATTGGTTGATGCCATCGCCCAGAAGGCTGGTTTGAGCAAAGCCGACGCCGGCAAAGCACTGGATGCCTTTACCGAAGTAGTGAAAGAAGCCCTGCACGGCGGCGACAGCATTTCGCTGGTCGGCTTCGGCGCTTTCAAAGTGGCCGAACGTGCAGCCCGCCAAGGCCTGAACCTCAAAACCAAGAGAGCCGATCCAGATTCCGGTAGCCCGCGTGCCGAGAGTACCCGGCAAAGCGCTGAAAGACGCGCTCGCGCCCGCTGCCAAAAAGCACCGGCCAAAAAGGCAAAAATAACCTGCCGCTTTTCCCATCAGGCAGCCTGAAAACCTTTTTCAGGCTGCCTGCATGAAACCAACCGTTTAGCGCCATGAAAAATCGAAGCCGTCATCAAACCCTTCAAACTCGACGATGTACGGAAGCACTCACCGAAATCGGCATCACCGCGCATGACCGTGAGCGAAGTCAGCGTTTCGGCCGCCAGAAAGGCCACACCGAAGTCTATCGCGGTGCCGAATACGCGTCGATTTCCTGCCCAAAAGTCAAAATCGAGCTGGTGCTGGCCGACGATCTGGTCGAAAGCGGGCGGTCGAAACCATGTCGAAACCGCCCGTTCCGGCAAAATCGGCGACGGCAAAATCTTTATCCCTGCCGGTAGAAGAAGTCATCCGCATCCGCACCGGCGAAACCGCGGAAGCCGCCGTATAAAAGCCGGCTGCAGGCTCGCGCCGCCGCGTTTTTCAGGGCTGCCCGGCCGCTGTTTGCGGCAGCCTGAAACGGCAAAAACCGAAAAAGCGTTTGGGCATTTGCCGCTTACGATACACACACCAGCAAATGTAGTATTTTGTGCCGGGAGTATGGTACAATCTTTTTGTTCCCGCACTATTAAGTTTTCTGCATTGGTTTTGCTGAAAAATCAAGGGCAGAGAATGCGGAACGCCAGGCATGAGCGAGAAAACAACAGGCTCGCGTAAGGTTTGGAGACATTGCGCGGTTTGGTTTGAAAACGAGTAATTTTTAGAACCATTACCGCAAGACGCGTAATCCTACGTGACGGTGCGGATTTTGCCCATGTATATGCGTTTTGCATCTCGCCATGCGCAGGCAGGAGGAAGCCGCGCGGCGCCTACAGCCATCCGGATCCTGAAAACCTTTCTGTTACCCGCCCGCGAGGCACACCGTCCGCACTGCCAGACGGCTCATGCATCTGACGCTACCTCGCCCCCGCTTCTGCCCGTTCCGGCGCGCGCTTCTGCTGTCCCACTCCTTGATCACATAACGGCCGAACGCAACACGCTGTCGGCTTCCAGCAGGTCGTTCACATCGAGAAAAGACGCTGCCGCAAGGTCGTTTCCCACTTCATTGGTGGCAAACACCAGCGCTGCCGTCTCCGCATCACCCAGGCCGCCCGCCCTTAGCCGGCACACTCCCATCAGCGACGGCGGGCACCCGGTGCACCGCCAGCATATCTTCCGCGCTGACACCTGCGCCAATGCGTTCGGAACTCATCTTTGGCCGCCACTGCAGAGTCGAATCAGCTTCAAGCCTTCGCCGCTGCCGCTGGGCGAGCGCAGCAGCGCGTTTTTGAGTGCCTGCCTCAGTAGCGTTGCGCAACTGATTTTTCATTCATCTCCCAGTACTTCTTCGTTGATATTTAGCATCCGTCGCATACAGGATAGCTGCATGCGAGCCGGTGCGGTAGTAACGCACGCGGAACACCATTGCCGCCCGCATTCAATTTCCACGCCGTCGATGCGCCAGATGGGCTGAGGGCAGCAGACCGCCCAGACTTCCTGCTGCAGATTCGGCTGCATGATGTGCAACCCATATCGTTGCTTTCGCCAATCTCCCAATCGTGCGCCCGGCCGTCGCGCGAGATAAATGAAATCACTGCAGGCTGGCTACGCGCGGCGTGAGATATGCAGTGCCAAACGTGCAGCGCAAGATCTCAATCGCAGCGCAAACGGTTGCAGCAATACTCCAAGATGTAGCCGCCGCCCAGCACCAGATAGTTAAAGGCCAGCTTCTCAAACTCCGTGCGCGACAGCCACTTCACGTCGCCGGAACGCAACCTTTAAAATAATGATTTCGGCCTGCAGGGGCGCTGGGCACGATGCACCTTCGCCCAACGGCGACAGCACATCCGCCCACGACACCGCGAGGCTCAAAAATGAGACCCCGCTGTTCACGCAGCCCAAAGAAAATCGAGACAAACGGCGCGCGCCGTCCGGCACATCTTCGAAACTAAATACATCGATATCCATAATAAACTCCAAGTCAAAAGCGGGCCGCCTGATTGCAGGCAGCCTAAATTATCTCCACCAGATCCGCGCGGGCTGGCTGATACCGTCCAACGGTTCAGATAAAACACCTGCATTAAGCCGCCCACGCCACGTCACGGCATGGCTGATTTCTCTGCGACTCGCGAGCTCTCGAGCACATTGCGCCCGCTGGCGTACAACGACCGCGCCCGAATCGCCAAAACGCCGCCATAACGTCGCAAATCCGGTATGCCACTGCACCCGCTTTATCGCGCAGCAGCGACTGCATCTTGCCCCACCATCAGCGCCTCTTTCCGGCGGCGAACAGTTAATCCCTGTGCAGCACGCAGAAAAGCCCCTGCACCAATCTGGAACACCGCCGCCCCAGCGACTATCAATCACGATTTTTCCACCCGGTAGCGCGACAACATCCCGGACAAAATCCGCCTGCTCCTGAAAAATCATTGCCCGCGCAGATGCCGCCGAAAATACGGAACGCATCCCCGTTAAAAGCGCGCGCGGCAGCACCGCCGCTACCAGCGCCGCAGAATCCATCCGCCGGGTCGTAACCGATCCACCGACCGGCAACTCTACCTAGCCGCCGAGCCAGCGGGCTTATAGGAAATCCGCCCACACATCCCACGAACTCACCGCAGCAGCGCATCAGCGAAGCCAAATCAAACACCCCGTCGCCCGTCCTGCCACAAGCTCACACACTTAAACAGCTGGCGGAACCCGAGGGCGAGTTCCTCCCGGCATCAGCCTGCGCACGGTCAAACAGCGTGCGAGCCCATTCTCTCCGCACCCGTCCAGCGTAACAATTTGCCGGAAACTGCCCACATCTTCACACAGCAGCCGCCCCGGGCCAGCGCCGCATGATCCACCGCAAACTTCACCTGCTCCGATACCGGCCGCCCTTCATTAAACTGCTCGCCCGACCAAAACGGATAAGCCGGATGCGACAGGCGCCGCTGGCGTCGAAAAATAAAGTACGTCCGACACTCGCTGATGCCGCCATCGGCTTCACCAGCCGTCGACCTTCGCGAAGTCCGGAATCCAAAAATACTCTGTCCACACCTACCGATCTCGTGGCGCCCTGCTGCCCGGCCGGGCTGTTCGTACCGAGAGGCGATACAGCGTCGCCCCATTGTTCAGGCGCGGATAGCATCCCGCGCAGCTCCACCCCCACCATCTCGGCCAAGCCAATCAGCGTACTGCTAGCAAACTGAAATGCACTGCGCCCGAGATGCCGATAGAAAATCTTTGCTTTTTCCCCAAACCAGCGCATCCATCGGCGCTTCGCGCGCAAAGAAAAACGTCGCTGATTTCGCGCGCGATTTCAAAGAGATTACGGAACGCTCGCGGCACTCAGCCAAAAGCGCTGATAGTCGAACATCTGCTCCCTAAGCCTCCTGCAACCGTTTGACCTGCCCGGAGGAGAAAAGACAGTTATGTGCTCGTCTTGCGGTTAGACTGGCGACGCTCCCGCCTGCCCTTAGGCGCAGCGCGGCGGATGGCTCAGTCATCCGGCACCTGACAATCCGCCGCCGCACCGTTCAGGCTGCCCTTTTCGTTTTCAGGGCTGCCCCGTCTCGCGGGAGAGAGCGCACACCGCCCGCCACCATCTGATGTCGACGGCTGGCGGATTTCCTTATAGTCCGCATCCGGCTTTTCGGCTGGTGCATCAGCCGGCGCAGCCGCATCTCCGCGCTTGCCTGCACCCGCCGTGGTCGGCGTACCGCCGTCCCAGAATTCTCGGCTTTTCCACGAGATAAACCACGCCCGCCTCTCTGGCGCACAGCGGAGCGCGCACATCCGAAATCCGCCAACTGCCAATGCACAGCCGCGCCTGGAATGCGCCGGATCAAGATTACTGTTTAGCTGCAGCGTCGCCGCAAACCCAAAAATTCAGCGGCACGCAATCTAACCGCCTTTTCAGGCAGCCCAGCGCCGCCCTGTCCTAAAATCCCCCAAAATCTGCCGAGCCACAAAGCGCCCGACTTGCCAAGAGCTTTCCGCATTTCCCGCAACCACGGACAAAGGCACCCCATCATGGGCAGCAAAACCCTACTACCGACTGAGCGCATCATCGGCGTATCCGGCGACACCATAGACGGCCGCATGCCATCGAAGCCGACACGCTCAAACAAATGGCCGGAAAGCTACGGCTGACGTTTACGGCGCCCGCATCAATCTCGAACACGCCAATTTCCTGTTTCCTGAGGCACGCAGGCCCGCCATACGGCGTAGACGAACCCAAAGCCCAAGCATGGCACAAGACGGAGAAACCGCCCCGCTTGCCCGTTCCTCGCCGTCCAGCCCAGCCCTGCAAAACCTGTGCAGAGCGGCCAGAAAATCTATACCAGCATGGAAATCCGCCGCCAGCACACTGCCAACGCGGCAAAGCCTCATCTCGTCGGCGCTCGCCATTACCGACACCCCCGCCAGTCTCGGCACCACCGCCAACTACAGCCGCGCCCAAGCACTGGCCGGACAACAGGACACCACCTTTTCATACCTGACCCCATCGAAGAAAGCACGCCATGACTCCTGACCGAAACTGCAGCAAACCGACTGACACGCCAGGGCACAGTACCGAACGATACAACCGCCGAAGGCATCTTCGCCCGCCCGCTTCGCCCTGTTCAAAACGAAACGGCGGCAGCCCGAAATCATCGTCGAAGAGCAGCCTGAAAAACCCACAGGAAACGCAGACTAGACTACCGCGCCGAATGCCAAGCCGCGCCGCAGAGCTGCGTTCCGAGCTTTCGGCCGCAAACGTGCCGAAACCGTCGAAAACAGTACAGCGAGCTGCTGCAAAAGGCTCGAAACCGAAACCCGCGCACCTGAGCGCCAACCGCACACCGGCCACACTCCCGCCCACTGTCGGCTGGTAAAGCAGCACCACACCAGCACACCCATCAAAGGAAAACCATGACCCAGATGAGCTGCATCGCCGCCGCAATGGCCGCCGTCTACAGCGCCGTCGCCCACGCCAAACCACATCAGCGAAAGCTCAAGTGCGCGACACGTTTCGCCGTCGCTCGCCGCCGTCAATCCAGCACATGTACGACGAAAGTCGTACTCGATTCTGAGTTCCTGCATCAGCCTGGCTCGGAAAAACCGAAAAACCTGCAGTGAACCCATCGGCCCCCACCGGCCTGATCGGCGGCGCAACACCGATACCTCCGACGGCAGGAAAAACCCGCAAGCCCAAATCCATCCACAGCCTGACCGGCCGCCGCGACGCTTTGAAAAACCAACTGACGCACTTCCTGCGCTTACGACGAAATCGACCAATCGCACCACATCGCCGCCGCTGCACTTCCCGCCCGCATCAACAAAAAGTCGCCCAGTCCATCGCCATCAGCCTGGTCACCATCGGCATGAACGCGGCAAAACCTGGCGCGCAGACAGCGACGCCCAAAGCCAACCCCGCTGCAAGACGTTGCCAGCTGGGCTGGGCTGCCGTATGCGCGAAGAAAAACCCCACCCGCGTCTTAGGCTGGCAGACCGGACAAGTCGGCACCGCCAAAAAGAAGCTCGAAGACACGGTGCGAGGTGCCGCCGACTACTGCATCTCGACGCCGCAGTAAACCGACGCCCTGAACGCAGACGACTGATGGACGAGCGCCACGCCGACCGCAGTCGACTTTTGCCGTCAGCCGCCAACCGCCAAAACCGTCGGCGGAGCAAACACCCGCGCATCATCAACGCAGGGCGGCGAAAAAGCCACCGAACTCGTAAGCAGGCGGCACGCCCGAGCGACGCACACTCGGTGGTCCGACCCGCGCTGCACGTCCCCAACATGCCCAAAGGACACGCCTGATCACCCTGCCCAAAAACCTGTCGATCTACTACCAAACCGGCGGCTGACGGCGGCGGCCTCGTCCGCGATGAACCCGAAAGCCGACCGCATCGTCAGCTTCCAGCAGCAAAACATTGATTCTTTCATCGTCGAAGAGCACGGCGCCGCCGCCTCCTGATCGAAAAGCATGAAACACGCCGCATAACGCAAAGGCGGCCTGAAAAACCTTCAGGCTGCCGCGTAAAGAAAGGACGAGCCGCTGACCAGCTTTCCCGCCCGCGCCCATCACCGCGAAGCTACAAGCCGCCATCCAGTCACGGATGCCGACCTGAGCAGGAAATGACCGGAATACCGGCGCCTGCTCCAATCGCTGCAGGCCGATAAGAGCCATCATCGAAAGTGGCTTAAACGGCGCATCCGACAAAATCGCCGCCAAAACCGAAATGCTGCCGCGCTTGCGCTGAATGGCTCTCCGGCGTCATCGAAAGCGGCCAGATGCAAAGCGACGACCGCACCACACCTGCCTGATTTGGCTGATCGATACCGGCCGCATCGACGAAAGCCATGCCGCTGGCCGAGGCTGCCATCCGCGCAGGAGTAGAGACGTAGCGACGAATACCAGCGAAGCCTGCCCGAAATCATCATCGAAGAAGCGGCAGAACGCATATTCGCCGCCGCCGACGTCTCACCTGAACATCCTACCAACTACACTGGTGGCGTGGGCATCCGGCAAAAACGAAAGCGGCCGCACATCCTGAATATGGCCGACCAAATCCGCGCCAAGATGCCCAAAAAGCCGCAGCGAGCGTGCCGAAGAAGCAGGCGATGTCGCCCTGGCACTGTCCCGCTACCGCGCCGCCGTCGCCTTCACAACGACAAAATCGGTGTCAAAAACGTATCGCTTGCCCTGGAAAAGGCGGCCTGAAAACTGCTGCCGGTAAACAGTCTTCCCGCCGTATGGCAGACGGCGGTACGACGGCAGGTATGCCCCGGCTGCCGCACCGCCCGCGCCGCCGCACCTGCCATGCCTGACAAACGCCGCCTACGTAAACCGCCATGCTGCTCCCGCAAAACGGCATCAGCTTTGCCGCCGCCTCCGTAGATCCACAGCCCGGACACCTGCGCCAAATCGACGACGGCAGCTTTTGGCCGGACACCGACCTGAGACCAAATGCGCCCCTCCTCGCCGCATCGACAACACCGTCACCCCAGAACGCCTGGCTCGGCCCGCCCGGCGAAGCCGTTGCGAAAACCCGCCGCCAGCCATCCGCATGCACGCCGCCACGGCAGCCCGGCCGAAGTGCAAACGCCGCAAACCGACCCCGCCGAAGGCGCCACCAGCCCGCCGCCGTTTACGCCTACACCAAAGCCTCCCGCTGCTCGAGCAGTACGCCGATTACGACGCTGCCGGCAGAAGCAGGCACGCTGGCAGAAGCCAAAACCGCTCCAAGCCCGCGCCGAGCGTGCGCAACTGGTAAATCACGCCGTCGCCGACCTGCTCGGGCACTACGCACGACTGACGAGCCGTATGAAAAGCAATCATCAGCAGCCAGGGCGACACCTCTTCGGCCATTGCCTACCGCCATTACGGCGAAAGCCGCAGCAAGTAGAACGTGCATACTCCGAAGAAGCCAACCACTATTTGCAGCCCAACCGGCCTTGCTTGTTGCCCGCAGGCATCGCCATCCGCTCGCCCGAAGCGCGCGCCCAAAACACCATCCCCCACTCTGAATCATATGGACTGAACACACCATGACCGCCGCCGACAAAGAAACCACGCTGATCAGCACCGCCGTCATCATCATCGGCAGCTACTTCACCTGCCCGCATCCGTCGCCGTCGGCGCCCTGGTCGGTAGCAGCCTGTTTTATCCTAAGCCGCCAGGGCTACGCGCCTTTCCAAGGCATGGCTGGCTGTTGCCATTTCCTAGTTTGAGCGGGCCTGTTCGGCGCCCGGCGGCGCCGCGAGACATCGTCAACTGGTTTCTCAGCTCTGAGCGCGCGCCGATTCTCGCTCAGCGAGATTTACCGGCGCGCCGTCGCATCCGCCTGTCGTCGTCTCTCATCCAATACGCATACGCCCTGATCGACTGACTCCTCATACGGTATATGCTGAGAGGGTAGCTTACGACCCCCGCCCAATACACCGCCGTGCGGGTTTTGGTCCGCCGCCGCCGCGCTGTCCATACTGTTTTTCGACAAACGCGGGCGCACACAAAGCGCAGAGTGCACTTCACCGCCTCATCTGATCGCAGCAAATGACTCGCGCTGTCCATCGCCGCCGTCGCCCGTGCCGGGCTGGCTGAGTCAGACTGGCTGCTGATACTCGGCCCTTGCCGTCCACCACCGGCAACCGGCTGCTTTGGCGCGCGGCAACGTCGCGCGAAAATCCACCCGCACCAGCCGCCCAAATCCCGCCGCTTGCCGGGTACCACTACCACGCACCAAACCCCGCATTCACCCGAGGCTGAACGACACCAAGGCGGCCTTGAAACTTTCAGGGCTGCCGATCAACCAAGACCAAAATGCACAAACTCAAATACGGCGCACGCGGCGCAGAAGTCGCTCGAACTGCAAAGCGCGCTGAACCGCCACGGCGCCAACATCGCCGCACGACGGCCTGTTCGGCGAAGCCACCGACGCAGGCACTGATTCAGCTCTCAGGCGGTACCAGCGCTCGATAGTACCGGATTTCACCGCCGCTGCGGCGAGGCGCCACCCGCGCCGCCCTAGTCCGGCCGCACCAAATCGCTCACTGAAGCAGCACATCGCGCCAAGCCGCCGCGCTGCTCAAGTCGAACCCACCGCCGTCGAAGGCCGTTATCCAGCGGAAAGCGCGCGCGCAGGCTATCTGAACGAAATCCGCGGCAGCGCGTCAAAAATCCTATTCGAGCGCCACATCTTCGCCCGTCTGCTCAAAGAGCGCGCAGCAGTACCGCCGAGCTCGCCGCCTGCAGCGAAGCGCCGCACATCTGCCAAATACGCCCCGGCGGCTACAAAGGCGGTGTCGCGAGATATCCGCGCCTTGCCCGAGCTACGATGTACCACCACGAAGCCGCAACGGAATCCGCATCGTGGGGACTGTTTCCAAATCGCGGGCTGACCACAAGCAGGCCGCTGACAGCTTATCCATACCTTTGTCGATGCCGCCACGAAAGAAAGCTGAAGCGCGGCAGCCGACTGCCTTGCCCGCTTTGTCAAAAGCCGACAAAGCCATGCACGCCGCCCCTGAAAAAGCGCACGATTGGGCAGCCTTTGCCAAACGCTACAACGTGCCCTGCTTCTTACCACAACCACGACGCCAAAGCTTGGTCAGCGCATACCGTCGCGCCATCAGGAGCCGGGCGGATAAGGCAGCTGAAAGGACGCACCATGTATCAGCCCTGATCAAAATCCTAAGCGCTCGACCGGCGCAAACCGCCTATCGCCGCCGCCCTGCTGCTGTCTGTTGCCCTGATTGCCACCGCCTGCCATCAGGTACGGGCACGCCGTACCGCCGAAGACAGACTGGCACAAAGCCAAAGCGAGCTGCACAGCACCATGCCGAGCTGAGCGCCGCCGAGCAGCGCGCCGCCGCCTACTTTGAAACCAATCAAGAGCTGGTGCGCCGTCTCACCGCCGCCCGGCACGAAGCCGAAACCAGCCGCGAGCATTGGCGCAGGCCAAAAGCAAACACCCGCAATGGGGCCAACCAAGCCCCCGCCCGCAAGACATCAGCAAAGAGCAGTCAAATGAAAACGATACGCCCTGATTGCCGCCGTACTGGTTGCGACCGCAAGGCAGCCTGAAAACCGTGCCGCCCGCAGCGCCCTGCTGCTGTGTCCCAACGTACCCGGAATGCCGTGCGCCGAGGCCGACATCCGCACCAACGGCGAGGCTGGCCGACGCCTATCTCGCCACCGCTGCCGCGCTCGAGCAATGCCGCATTGCCCGCAACACCCGCACACTGCATCGACAGCCACATGCAGGGCAGCCTGAAGAGCCGCCGCCCATGAGCCGCCAAATCGACCAAGCCTGCGAAATCGAAGACTGCACCGCCGATACGCGCTGGAAGCGCAGGCAGCTAACCGCTCGCCGCATCCATCGTCTCCGCATGGTTTTGCGAAGAGCGGCGAAGCTATCGAAGAGCTGCCAGTCACTGCCGCGCCGCTGCTGCGCACAGAATGCCAAGAAGAAATCGAACGCTATGGAAAACCTCGCATCGCTGCGCGCTGAAATCGAACGTGCCTGCCCGAAATCGCCGCCAACCCCGAAAAACTGGCGATGTTTTGTTACTGACCGCGTGCGGGCATACAAAAGCACCCTTGCGCACGAAACCGCCTACACCCTGACCGTCCTGATCGAAAACTACAGCGGCGGTCAGGACGAAGGCGCGCCGTCATCATCAACCTGGCTGCAAAAAGCACCAGGCCGACATCCTGCACCGCGCCAATGCCGACGGACGCCACCTTTGAAGCCGACATCCTGCGCCACGATGCCGCCGACCTGCTCATCCAGCGCAACTGACTGAGCGTACCCGAAAGCATCCCCGGCAGCGACGCTGCCGCATCATCATCGACCACCGAAAAACGCCGACCAGCGACCTGCAGCGCGTACTCGGCCACAAAGTCCCCCAAACAAAGCAGCCTGAAACGGACGGACTGAATGGACGCACTCACCCAATATCTGAACCATATCGACGGATGATCCGCCGTCCGACTACCAACGCGCGCAGGCAGCTGTCCGGACGCATCGGACGCATCCTGCGCCAACGCCGCAAAGAGAGCATCAAAGCCAACACCACGCCGGACGGTGCGGCATTCACCCGCGCAAAAGCGCCTGCTCGTAAATTACCGTACGTGCCGTGCTGCGTAAGAGCAGCCGTCTACAACGGCCAACTGCGCCGCTTCAAAACCCGCGCGACCGGGGCGACAGATATACCGGCTTCGAATACACATCCTACCACCCTGTTTACCGCTCGCAAAGACCGCATCGGCAAAGCCCATGCACAACCAGCTGATGTTCCGCAAGCTCAACCAGTTTTCGCCTTTTTGCGAATGCGCGCCGATGCCAACGAAGCCGCCATCGGCTTTTCGGCGGCCCTGACCGGCTACATCGCCGCCGCCGCCCACCAGGACGGTTTCAGCGGCCGCCCCGAGCGCCAACTGCTCGGCCTGTCTCGCCGCGAACATGCGCATCATCGAAGAGATGATTGCCAGCCATCTCGCAGCAGTCCCAAACCATTCCCGCACCACTCTCGCCGCAGCAGCCTGAAACCCACGCAATAATCCTGCATCCGACGGAACCCTGCCAACCATGAGTAAAGACTTCCGCCCAATACCACCGCATACGATTGCCAACCCGATCACGAGGAAACACTCGTCCGAACCGACCCGCGCAAGGCCTGGTGCGCGTGCAGTGTGAAGCGAAATAACCAGCGATGCACGCTCCTATTTTGTCCCTGGCTCGCAGGCGGCGTATCTGTCCACACCGCCGTCCGCCGGCGAAAACTGCATCTCCTGTCACCCAGCGGCGAACCCGCAAACGGTTTGGTGTCGCGCGGCTTGGCATCGTCCCAGCACCCGCAGCCCGATGCCAGTGCCGACAAAAACCGTGATGAAAATGCCCGACGGTGCGGTATTTGATAGCATGACTGTACAAGGCAGCCTGAAAATCAGCGGCATCAAAACCGCCGAGATTCAGGCTGCCCAAAAGCATAACCGTCGATTGCCCGCAACCACCGTAACCGGCCTGCTTACCGTGCAGCGGGCATGCTCACCCATCAGGCCGGCAGGCTGACCGGCAGCAGCGGCAGTGGCAGCGCCGCCACCATTACCGGCAACATCGTCCACCAGCGGCGGCAAGCTCGAATCCAACGGCATCACCCCCGCACAGCCATACGCCATCGGCGGCGTGCAGCCGGGCGGCGGCAACCGGAGCACCGCAATGATGGACGCCGCCACCGGGCTGCGCTGGATGCCGCTAGCCGGGCATGTGCGCCAAAGCATCCGCAATATCCCGTTTTACCCGCATCGGCACCCGCATCGAGCGCGAAGAGTACGGCAGCCTGCCGCCGCTCATGGATCGACGCGCGCTGAACGAAGCCACACTCGTTGCAGTGCAATGCCGCCGTGATTGCCGCCATTGCCGCTGGGAGCCGCGTCACCGTTGCCGCCGCCCAAACCATCGCCGACCCCGGCATGGCGGCGTCAAAATCCGCCTTTCAGGCAGCCTGAACGGCCGTTTACCAGTTCGAAATCAACCAGCATGGAATTGACCTGATCCAACTGCTCGCGCTCTGCTGCCGTCGAAGGTTCAACTTCGAGCAGATTTTTCGAGCGCACGAGCGCTGATTGCGCTGTGTCGGAGCATGTCCGCCAAGCCGTGGCCGCCACGCTCCAGTTGAAAGCGAGCCGCTGACCATCGACCCGCAGCAGCAGGCTTACTCCGAAATGCTGCCGCGCCAACGCATCAGCGAAGCCACCCGCGCCGGATTTCGCGCTGGTCGAGGGCGCAGACTTTGGAGCATATCCGGCGCATCGCGCGGATTGGCGCGAAAAATCATTCAGGCTGCCGATCCGCTCGCATCGCCGCCCGTCCCTGAAATTCTGGAAAGCGATGCCGACTTCCGCCGCCGCATCCAAATGCACCGGAAAAATTTGCGCAGCGCCGCGCGCGGCGCCCTATATCGCCCATGCGCTGGATATCGACGACGTTGCTGATGCTAACCCGACCCGCCCGCAGCCCGGAACCGTGCGCGTCTATATCAAAAGTTATTCCGGCAGCGGCATCCCTACCCAAACGCTGGATTGATACCGTGCAGCAGCATCTGTCCGTCGCCGAAAAGCCGCCGCTCGCTGTGCGACAGCGTCGAAGTGGTGGCTCGCCACCGCCAAAGAAATCACCATCGACTACACCAGCGAATACGAGCGGGCCGGATAAAAACCGTGGCCGAAAAACAGCGTGCCGACTCGCAGGATTTGCTCGACAGCCACGGCAAACCTCGAAGCCAGCCTTTGCCCTGTCGAAAAATCATTGGCGCCCTAGACGGCGTCGGCGTACGCAAAGTTACCCTGCATAGCCCCACCGAAGACATTGTCTCGCGCGCTGGCGAATTTATCCGCGTCATTGCCATCAACGACCGAGCACGCCATGAGCATTCTGCCCGGTGTCAACAGTCCCCTGCAGCACGCGCTGGTAGAAATGACCGCCGACGAACTCGTAGCCATCGACTGGCGCATCATTATCCGCGCCAGACCCGCCGCATGCGGCGAAGAATGGCCGTGGCTGGTATGGGAAAACAGCATCGCCGAAGCGGAAGGCTGGAGTTTGCCGAAACCGGTCGAATCCCGCCGCCGGCTGATTGCCGATTTTGTCAGCCGCCACCAGCACAAAGGCACGCCCGAATACATACGCCGTCTGTTCTCGACTTGCAGCTGGGCGATCGAAATCATCGAGCGCGCCGGCCTGCGCTGGAACGGTGCCGCCAAAATTCGACGGCAAAAACATTTTCGGCGGCGGAGCGGGCGATTAGCCGAAAGATACGCCGTGATTATGAAACCGGGTGGTCAGCGTCGCCCGGCCGTCCAAATCCGCCGCATGCTTGCCGAATGCGCTCCACAGCGCTGCGAACTGCTTTATCTCGACTACCGCGCCAATCCGCCTGGCGGAACGGCGAAATCCGTTTCGACGGCACGCACCTTTGAGCATTTACCTATGGCTAATCTTACCGACAAAACGAATGGACGGAAAACCGCCGCCGCATCGAACTGGCGACAGCGTAATCGGCGGCGAAGGCGCCCCCATCAACAAAATGTTTGGAGGCATCAACAACCGCACCGTGTTTGAAAAACCAGCTGGAAAAGTCCACCGGCCGCCAACACCAGCAGGCCGGACTGGTGCAACCTCCAGCGCCACCAATTCCGACAGCGAATCCACCGCCGCCACCAGCAAAGCGGTCAAAGCCGCCTACGACATGACAGCCGCCGCCGCGCAAGCAGCGGTGGACGGCATCAGCTTGCTGGGTGGTCACCACCGCGGGGCTCTCGAACTCGCTCGCCGGCTACGGCATCGGCAATTTCAAAAGTCGAAGCTTCCACCGGCGACCTAAACACCTGAAAACCGACGGCATCTACGCCGTATTAAGCCCCAGCCAGTCGCGCAATCTGCCGGCTGAAGCCGCGGCGGTAAGCTGGTGGCGGTGTCGGGCGCCGACGGCCCGTATCAGCGCACCAATATTGGTATGAGGCCTACAGCACCACTGTCTGGGAGCGGCATAAAAGCTCAGTATGAATAACGAGGGACTGGTCGCCGGGTGCAGGTGCAGGGTGGAACGCCGCTCAGTACGCCGGCTCGGTGATGTGGGTTGCCGCCACGCGTCCGCCCGAGGGCTGGCTGGTGGCCGACGGCTCGCGCCTGTTGCGCACGGCCTATCCGGCGCTGTTCGCCGCCATCGGCACGCGGCGTTTAACCAAAGCGGCGACGGCGCCCAGTATTTCAGGCCGCCCGATTTGCGCGGCGAGTTTGTGCGCGGCTGGGGATCGCAGCCGCGGCATCGATAGAGCGGCAGCGCGTTTGCTTCCGGCGCAAGGCGACGAGTTTAGATCGCATAAACACGCGCTACCGATATCCGGTAATGCAGATGAAATGTCGAGAATCTGTCGGATACCGTGGATTAGGGTCACGCTGGTTAACGACGAGCGATTGAATAACGTTTTGGTTATCATCAAGGACGACTACACTGCAGCGGCGGCACCGAAAACCCGACCGCGCAATATCGCGCTGCTGCTGATTATCACTACTCGATGCAGCCTGAAAGGAAACCGCCATGCACAACCAAGACACTAGCCCAATGGCGCGAGCGCGCGCCACAAAACCGTTCGCCAACTGGATACTGACGGCGTGTTTGTAATCACCACACCCGGCCTGGCCTGACCCGATGCAGCCTTGAAAGCTGTACCCCGCTGCGTGTCGATACCGAACCGCCCTGCGCTAGAAGCTGGTCAGGGCGGCGCAGTGGCAGCCGGACAGCCAAACATGGCACTCACATCACCGACCACCGCGGTCAAACCGCCTACCGCACCGATACTGGCGAAGAAGCATATCGTAATCCATCCCGGCGAGTTGCCGCTCTGAGCTCACCCTTACACCGCCCCCGTCCGGAATACCACGTTTGGGACGGTAAAGCATGGTGTTGTCCGAATCCGCTGCCGCCCAAGCGCTTTGCTGACGCGCAGGCGCAGAGGCACAGATTAACGACGCAGTGAAGGAGGTGCTGCAGCCGCTGACCCGTTTTCGAGTCGAGTACAAACGCCGCGAAGCCAAGCCCGCGCCCCGCCTCGCGATGCCGGCTACAAAGGCGATGTCATTTCTGCCAAGTGGACGCCTTTGCCAAAACCCCACAGGCAAAACGCCCAAAGAGGCGGCCGACATTATCTTGGCGCAGGCCGATGCGCATGCTGTACGCCGCGCCGACAGACTGGGCGAGATGCGGATGCGCAGTTTGAGCTGCAACGCTCGCAACCCCGATGATGTGTTCGAGCGTACCACCGAGATTCTGGGTGGTATTGCACTGATTGCTGAAAAACCGCTGGAGGCGGGGCATGAAACACAGCCCGTTGATACTTGTCTTTGCTGGCGGCTGCGGCCTTCGCAGACGCCGATGCCGGCAAGGCAGCCTGAAAATCCGGCACGGCACAAAACCAACGAAAAGGAAACGGAAATGAGATGTTACGAAGGATGGGGATTTTGCCGTTTGTAAACGGCAGGACGCCAAACGATGGGGGAGCAAAAATGAGCCAAGCCAATCTGTCTCGCCCTGTACAAAAGGCCGACGCGACGGCACCGGCATTCAAAGTATGGGCGGCACGTTTTTACCGACTGGCTGACGCGCAAACTCACGCGCGGGCAGTACAGCCATTGCGAAATCGCTGCCGATACCGGCGGCGGGCAGTTTGAGTGTTACTCGTCAGCATCCGCGACGGCGGCTGCGCATGAAAACCCATGCCGCTGCCGTCCGAAAAATGGGACTTGATTGCGCTGCCCGATGTTGCAGGCAGCCTGAAAGCCAATCTCGCCGCCGCATTTGCCCAAACGCAGGGGCAGCGCTACGACCTTAGCGCGGCTGGGGCGTCGTGTTCGTAAAACCCGCCAGCGGCACGAGCGCTGGTTTTGTAGCGAGTGGGTGCGCAGGGCGCTGGGCTTGTCCGAGCGTGGCGCTGCGCCTAATGATTTTAGCCTGTGTTTGCCTGCTCCTTGCAGATTTTCAGGCAGCCTGAACGAACCGGAAACCGAGCAGGGCATGATCACATCAGACCCCATTGAGTTTTTACCGCCGCCACATCGCCGAGCTGCTCCGCGAGCAGATGGAATTCACGCGCTGCCGCGACGTCGACCACTACCCCTTTGCTGCCGAGCAGGATTATCAAAATTACACCGAAATGTTGGAAAAACATGAGAAAAAATTTTGATAGTAAAAACTAAGGAATCACAATGTTACAGACAGACAGACAGATAGACAGATCAGACAGACAGACAGACAGACAGATAGACAGACAGACAGACAGATAGACAGATAGGAGCGATAGACAGACAGACAGACAGACAGACAGACAGACGAGACAGACAGATAGACAGACAGATAGTAGACAGACAGAGAGATAGACAGACAGACAGACAGACAGACAGACAGACAGACAGACAGACAGACAGACAGACAGACAGACAGACAGACAGACAGACAGACAGACAGACAGACAGACGCCAAACCTGCACCGATAATCAGATGGATAGGCGGCGGCGGCGGCTACTGCACACCTGCCGCCGCTGTTCCCCGATCACAGTTGCTATGTTGAGCTGTTTTGCGGAGGCGCAGCCTTATTTTCCTGCGCTCCGAACGGGCAAGGTTGAAGTGCTCAACGACATCAACGGCAATATCACCAATCTTTACCGCGTGGTGCAGCATCATTTTGACGAGTTTGTCCGCCAGTTCGACCACATCCTGACCGCCCGCGAAACCTTTGAGCGCCTGTGGCCGTCCCGCCTGAATGCCTGACCGACATCCAGCGCGCCGCCCGCTTTTACGATCAGCAAAAACAATGCCTCGGCGGCAGGGGTAAGGGAGCAAATTTCGGCACCACCACCACTTGGCCGTATGGCGTGCCGACCGGATTGCCCAAGAGCTCGCCGCCGCCCGCCGTAGGCTCTCGCGTGATTATCGAGAACGGGCATGGCACAAATGCTTTTGAGCGCCACGACCGCCCCCACACCTATCTCGACCCGCCTACTGGCAAACGAAGGCTACGGCTACTGATTTCGCGGGAGCAGTACCAAAACTGGCTGAAATGATGAGCTGCTGCAAGGCAAAAGCCAGCGTTGTCCATCAACGACCACTCTCGATATCCGCGCGCTGTTTGGATTTCAGGCTCGCATGAGCTGCAAATCTTTGCCAACTTATCCCGCGACAAACGCCCAAAGCCAGCGGCGAGCTGGTGATCTGCAACTGGTAAGGCGGCCGGCCGGCACGCAGCCTGAAAACCGTTTATCCGGTCAGGCTGCTGCCTTTTGCGTCGGACGGAAGGTGGAATCAGACAGCTGATGTTCAAGTTTTGCCGAGTTTTCCGGCTGCTTTTTCCAAAAAATCGATTTTGGTGTTGTGGCGCAAGTCCAAAGGCGCGGTCGACTTGCGGCATATGCATCCAGCCGCCGTGCCATTTCGGCTGACGCCCTGCGCCACCATCTCGTTTAACAGCAGCACTTTGGCGGTTTCCAGCGCGGGCAGCACCACGGTATCCTGCCCGTTTTGCGCGGCAGATGGCAGCGGCATCGCTGCGCGGTCGGCAAAATAGCCGTCCAATGCGCACAGCAAACCGTCCAGCGCTTCAACGCGGGCGCTGTCGCATCTTCGCTTTACCGCTGCCGCTTCCGGTATCCGGAAGCTGACCAAAAGTACCGTTGTCGTCGGGTGTCGTCTGCATGGGTATGCTCAACATATACAATTTCCTTTTTCGTAATATTCAGATAGTTTTCAATAAGCCCTTTCGGCTTGCTTTCACTTGAGTCCCAAACCTTTTTATTTTGTTTACCAGCCCTTGTTCCGATTTCCTCGTTGCCGGTTTGGGAAGACTGATGTTTTGCCTCAAACCTAATCACAGCTGGTGGCTGCTGCGCTTTTGTTGATTGGTAAACCTCGACACCCTGCGAAAGCAGCCACCGTTTTGAATTCGCTGTATTTCATTTGACCTCCGTCCGTTCAACATGTAATGACATATACAACAAATTTGTTGCATTTGCAATAGTAACGCAACAAAATTTGTTTATTATTTTTCCGACCCGTCCTAAAAATCCCTCAAAACCGCCGCCGCTTTCTTTTCGCACGGCGGCATCTGCAATATAGCAGCCACCCTTACCGAACAAAGCGACAGCAACATGGCCGCATCCCGCCACCACGGCGTTACCACCCGCGAATTTACCGAAGGCGTGCGCAGCATTGCCGATATTGCCACCGCCGTTATCGGCATGGTGTGCACCGCCGACGACGCCGACGACAAAAACCTTTCGCTCAATACCCCGTTTTCCACACATCCGCCTCACGACGTGCTGGGCGGGCGGCGAAAAAGGCACGCTCGCCCGCGCCTCGACGGCATTGTCGATCAGGCTGACGCGCAGATTGTGATTGTGCGCGATGCCGCAGAGCGACGACAGAAGCCACAAACCGCAAATGTTGTCGGCACCGCAACGGCGGGCGAATACACCGGACTCAAAGCCCTACGCCGCGCCTGTGCCGTAACCGGCCAGACGCCGAAAAATCTTAGGCGTGCCGGAACTCGACACCCAAGCCGTGCTCACCGAGCTGGTGTGCGTGGCGCAAAACACCCTGTGCATTGTTTGCCTACCGCGCCCGGGTGGCGCCGCCGATGACTGTGCCGAAGTGCTAGCTACACGAAAACTCGGCGCCCGCGAGCCGATGCTGGTGGACAACGACTTTTAGGCTTCGACCCTCGTTGCCAAAGACATCCAGTGCTGCACCCATCGCCCGCATTCTCGGCGCCCGCGCTAAACTCGACAGCATCAAAATCGGCTGGCACAACCATCTCCAACACCGCCATCAGCAGCGTAACCCGGCCTGAAATATGCCCGCGGCTTTTGATTTTGCTCGATACTGCGATGCCAACATCACCTCAACAATGCCGACGAACCACCCTGATCCGCGAAGACGGCTTCCGCGTATGGGGCAACCCGCACTGCCGGTCATCCGACCCGATGATGGCCTGAAGTCGCCACCCGCAGCGCCCAAATCATTCAGGAAAACCATCGCTTCGGCCTGTGGGCGATGGACAAACCCATGCATCCGAGCCTGATCGAAGATATCGATGGGTATCAATGCCAAGCCGGCTGAGTACGTCCACAAAGGCATATTGGGCGCCCGCGTGTTTATCACGACCGCACCAAAACACTTTCGCAAACCGTGCAGGCCGGACAGTTCACGTTTTTCTACGAGGTGGACGTATAGCCGCCTTTGGCTATGGTTTTCGAGCAGCACAACACCGATACCTTCTTTGTCAATCTGGTGGACAAGTATCAGCTTTGCCAGCAGCCTGAAAGCCACCACCGTATAAGGACGCGCAAACCATGAAAAATGCCAGCAGTTAAAGGCTCTACCGTCTAGTGGACGGCGAAGACCAAGTGACGGCGGTGTGGTGGACATCACCCGCCCCAAAATCGCCCGCAAAACCGAAGACTGCAGCACCGGGCGGCGCCATGATGGAAATGACCGTCGTCCACGGCTTTGATGGAGCTGGAAATCACCAGCAAAGGATACGACGCCGACATGCTGCGTTCGATGACATCCAGCATCGGCGGCAAGCTCATCCGCTACCAAGGCGCTTTGCAGGAAGAAGACGGCGGCGACTACCGCGAACTCAAAGGCGCGAAGCGCGCGGCCGCATCATCGAAGCCGACCCCGCAGCGTACAAGCAGGGTGAAGGCGGGCGAGCATAAATTCAAAAATCGCACTGGTTTACTGGAAAGAAACGCTGGACGGCGAGCCCATTGTCGAAATCGACGTCTTGGGCAACAAAGGCTGCATTCGGCGGCAAAGACGAACGCGCCGGCCTGCGCCGCGCCTTAGGCCAGATGTAGCCAAGGCAGCCTGAAAACCTTTCAGGTTGCCTGATTGGAAAAATCACCGATTGACACAAAAGGTAATTTTCAGACATTTAACAATCAAAACAATGAAAGCAGCAATATGACCCAGTCCATCACAAAAATCAACCCCGACAACACCCTGACCGCCAACCCGTCCGACGGCAAAAGCTACACCCTGCGCGAGCCGCGTGCCAGACCTGACGGTTTTGTCCCAAGACCTAATCAAAATCAAGCACACCGATCAGGTGCAAAAACTGCTGGAGCGCACCAGCACCCTGCGCCTGAGCCGTGCCTGACTACGGCAATTGAGTATTTCCGATGCCGACGCACTCAATGCCTGCCTGTGAATCAGCGCCGCCTACTGCCAAAGCCGAGATGCAGGCTGCCTTGCCGAGCTGGCTACCTGTCGGAGTCGAATCCGAAAGCCTTTGACGCCGTCCGCATCCTAGCTGCCGAGCCCGGACATCCATGCGGCGGCCGCCGAGCAGAATTGGCAGTTTTTCAACCGCCGACGACCGCGCCGCCCAGTGCGCCCTGGTATCTCGCGGCGGCATCGCCCACTGGGCGGACTATCCGCTCTACGAGCTTTTGCGCTGGACAGACCGCCCGTGCAGGCGGTGAAAGACACGCAACAAGAGTACGCAAGGCAGCCTGAAAACCGTTTCAGGCTGCCTGAAATTTTTGAAAGGCCGATATGGCAAACAAATCTAGTGATGCGCATCATCATGACGCCAGCGACCGTGCCAGCGCCGCATTCAACCGTGTGTGGCAGGCCGGTGGCAGCTCGACCGCTGCCCTGCAGCGCAACCAGCAGGCATTGCAGCAACCGAGGCGCCCAGCGCGACCTTGCCCGTGTGCCGGCCAACTGCGCGCCCAACTCTCGCAAACATCGCGCGAACTGCTGGAAAACAGCCGCCGCCAGCGCGAACTGCGGCAAAGTACCATCCGTGCCAGCGGACAGGCCACCCGCGAGCAGGAGCGCGAACTGCAAAACTTGAGCGCCGCAGCCGCACCCTGCGGCAAAACCAAGAGCGGCAAAACGCAGGAACTGGAGCAGCTGCGCGCTGCCTACGCGAAGCCGGCGTTTCCACCCGCGACTTGGCCGCCGCCGAAGAGAGAGCTGCGCCGCCGCCACGAAGCGCTACCGGCGAAATCGAGCGCCAACGCAATGCGCTCAACCGACTTTCAACCGCGCTCACAAGCGCGTCAGCCGCGCCCGCCAGATACAGGGCACCGCATCCGGCATCGTTGTCGCCCAGCACCGCCGCTGCTCTGCGGCATTGCGCGCGGCATCGGCGCGCCGGTAAAGCGGCAATCGAAGAAGAAGACGCCATGCTCGGCATCATCAAGCAGGTGCAGCGGCTGAAAAATGCCGACAACAGCCTAAACCACGCCGAAATCGCCAAAGTGCGCGCAGGAAACTGCGCGGCCTGTCCAGAGACCCGCCGGTTGCTACCACCGAAATCATGGCTATGTACGAAGCGGGCGCCCGCATGGACGTGCCGCGCCAAGAGCTGGGCGCATACGTCGAAACCGCCGTAGCGCCACCGCCTTTGATGCCGAAGACATGGGGCAGCTGGCGGAGAATCTCGGCCGCATCAATAAAAACTTCAAGCTCTCTGCCGAGCAGGGGCGCGTTTTGGCCGACGTGATCAACTACCTGACGACAACTCGCTCTCAAAAGGCGCGGACATCATCGAGTACATGAACCGCGTTTCCGGCAGCTGGGGCTGGCGAAAATCAGCGACAAAAACACCGCGCGCGCTCGGCTCTCACCCTGCTGACGGCCGGGTGTGGACGCATCCACGTCTGTAATGCCGTCTCGTCGCTGTTTACCCGCCTTTTCCACCGCCCCCGATATGAAACCGGTGCGCGAAGCACTAAAGGGCTGGGGCTGATGCCAAAGCCATCCAAAAGGGCATGGTGGAAGACGCCAATGCTACCGTGATGAAAGTGATGAAGCCGTGAAAAATGCCCAAAAGAGCAGCAGGCGGGCTTTGAAAGAAGCTTGCGCGGGCGGCGAATACAACAAAGTTTTTGCCGCGCTGATTTCCAACACCGAAGAGTGGCGCCGCCAGCTGGAACTGGCTAACAGCGAAGAAGCCAAGCAGCGCGATGCGCGAGTTCGAGACCCGCGCCGGTGCCTTGTCGAGCAAATGAGATTTTCAAAACAGCTGGCACAGCCGCGCTCGCAGGGCAAACCCTGTTCCCCGCCATCCAAGACCTGCTGCAGATCGGCGAGCGCTGGCTGACCAATACCAGCAAATGGGTGCAGAAAAATCCTAAAGCTTTGCCGGCACGCTGATGAGATGGCTGCCGTCATCGGCATACTCGCCGCCCTACTGTGGTCGCTACCATCGTCGCCGCTGTGGATGCCGCTGGCATGCTCAAACTCTTCATAACGCTGACTACCAGCGCCGCCACCGCGCAGGCAGCCCTGGCAAAGTTGGCACGGCGCTGAAAAATCATCGGTCAGGGTCGATGGCTCGGCCGCTGTTTCTTCGCCAATCCGATAGGCTTTAGCCATTACCCTAATTGTTGCCGGCCTGTATCCGCTGTGGCGGCATTGGGATTACCGTCAAAAGCCGCGCTGATAGCCGGTTGGAATTGGATTAACCAGGTGTTTTCCGAGAATCCGATTCTGAATTTTGTCTTTGCCCCATTGGCATCAGTGCGGTTATTGGTAAACAACTGGAGCAGTATTGTTGCCTATCTCAGCACTTGGGAAAATGCTCAGCGACTGTTGGGCGACAACCCCATCGTACAGGCTATTATCCGCCCGATTTGCCATCACCGGCCAGTCTGAAAGAGCGCTGGAATCGTTTACAAACCGCATTCGGCCAAAACTGGGAGTGGCTGAAAGGCATCCTGCGCGACAACTTCGCTCGGCGCATTTATGGGGGCCGGATCGGTTTGATCACTACGCTGATTGCCAATATCGACAGGCTGATTGCCAGCCGGCCAAGTCAAAAAGCATTTGAAAATATCAATATCGCCGGACAAAATCAATGCCCGTTCCGCCGTATCGGCAATCTGTTCGGACGGAAAAGGCTTCGCGCGGCGGCTATACCGGCGCGGGCGGCGTCAAACGAATCGGCAGGCATTGTCCACCGTGGCGAAGTGGTGTTTTCGCAGGCCGACGTGCGCCGCTTCGGCGGCTGGCAGGCAGTGGAAGCGCTGCGCCGTGGCGGTACGTCCGCCCTAGCGCATCAAAGGCATACCGCTCGCATCCGAGCGCCGCGCCCCGTCGGGAGTTTGCAGGCAGCCTGAAAGCCGCAGCGCCCGGCGGCGACCATATCGTTATCAACATCAACGGCAGCGGCATGACGCGCAGGCCGTCGCCCGCGAAGTCGCCCGCCAACTCGACACCCGCAGCCGCGAGCGCCAAAGCCGCGCGCGCAGCAGTTATTACGACCAAGATTGAGAGACAGCACATGGCATTAGCTATTTTGGGCATGTTTGTTTTCCTGCCCACCCTGCACCTGCCGTTTTCCGTGACTCGGTCGCAGCCAAAAGCTGGAACCATCCCAGCCAGCAGGTAGTAGAGGCGATATGCCGCCGTCCCAATACACCGGCAAATCACCTGAAGAAATCAGCATCAGCGCCGAGCTGCGCCCCGAAAGTAACCGGCGGCATCAGCAGCATCGGCGAGCTGCGCAAAATGGCCGACAGCGGCAAACCCCTACCAGCGATGGAGCTGGCAAGTACCAACTGATGGGCAGCTACGTGATCACCGAGCTGCGCGAAGAGCGCAGCGAGCTGATGTACGACAGCACGCCCCGCGCCATCGCCTTTCCGCGAGCCTGAAAATCTCCGATCATGCTTTTCGGCCCGAAGGGCAGGCACTCGCCCGCTGCCGGCATGATTGCGCCCTGACAGGATTCTGATATGGATTTTTCCAAACCGCCCAAGCCGCCCGCAAACTCTTTGACAAACTCACCGACAGCGGCAGCCGCCATCTGACGCCCGCCGCCGAGCTGACCATCAACGGCCGCTTTTTCGGCACCAGACCATCGCCCGCATTACTCGCATCCAGCTGACCGACAAAACGCGGATTTGAAGTCGACGAGCTGTCCGTCGATTTGGACGACCACGACGGCAGCATTGCCATTCCACCCCGGGCGATCTGCTCACGCTCGCGCTCGGCTACGCGGAAACCGGCATCGTCGATAAGCGCGAATATCTGTTTTCGAGTTTTTCCTGCTCCGGCGCACCGGATACCATGAACATCACCGCCCGCAGCGCCAACCTTGCCGAAACGCTCGCCCAGCAGAAAAGAGCGCAGCTGGCACGGCAAAACACTCGCCGCCATTGTCGAAGCGTACTGCCGGCGAACACGGTTTACACCTGCCAAAATCGCCGAACAGCTAAAAACAGGAAAACCATTAAAACACATCGACCAGACCCAACGCAATCGATGCTGCCTTTTGCCGGCTGGTGAGCAATACGGCGCCATTGCCACCGTTAAGCAAAACCATCTGCTGTTTATTCGAGGGCGGCATGCAAACCGCATCAGGCAAGCTGGTACCGGCTTGGAAATCGTGCGGCAGGCCGGCGATTCCCACCGCTTCAGCTGTTCCGGCCACCCAGTTACGAAGCCGTGCGCGCCTACCACACTGACAAAAACCGGACAGAAGTGATCATCAACGAAGAAAACCTGCAGCCGGAGAAAAAGTAACGACGACCAGTGCACAATACAAGCGGCCGCGCCGCGACAAAAGAGACCGGAAAAATCAGAACCCAAAAGCAGCAAAACCACCACCAAAACCGTTAATGTGGTGGCAAGGTGGATACACAGGCAAAATCAAAACCTGCGCCACCTGTATGCCACTGAGAGCACAGCGCCGGCGTCCAGCGGCGCGTGCGGCATTCAAACGCCCTAAAGCGCGGTGCGGCAAAGTTCGAAATCACGCTACCGCGTCGGCTGGCGACACACGCCGGAAACCCCGGTCAATGTCCGGTTTCGGCCGAAATCGACAATCTGGCATGGCTGATTGTCGAAGTGGCCCTATCAGTCTCGATTCGGGCGGCTACACCTGCCGCGTGCAGCTTGAAGCGCAGAGGATTTCGACGGCAGCGAAGAAGACCAAGACGATGCTGCAGACAGCGACGCTAAAGAGCCAAACCAACCCAAAGCAGGCACAGGCCGCAAACTGGCAGCAGCGCCACCAACGGCAACGTCAGCCAAACGACGCAAAAAGCAGCCTGAAAATTACGTGGTAAATCGGCTATAATAAACACTAGATTTAAGGAAAAATTTATGGTAACAGCAGCTCTCTCTTTATTTAGCGGATGTGGCGGTTCGGATACCGGCGTCCACAAACTCGGCGTCGATATCCCGATGGCCAACGACATCATCCCACGCCCGCGATGTCTATTTGGCCAATCTGCCGCCGACCGACCACATTCTCAAAGATGTGCGCAAGCTGGAAAGCCTCGCATCTGCCGATCTGCTGCTGGGCTGCTATCCCTGCCAGGAGTTCAGCCAGGGCGGGCTATCAGCCGTGCCGACAACAAACTCAATTTTCTCTACCGCGAATTTGCCCGCGCCTTGGCGCAAATCAAACCCAAAGCCTTTTCATTGTCGAAAACGTCAACGGTATGCTGCGCACCAATTACGACCACCTGCTCAAAGACCGGTGTCCACATTCTCCGATATCGGCTACCGGGTCGGCTACCGCGTTGAATGCGGCCGATTACGGTGCGCCGCAGCTGCGCAAACGCATCTTTTATTGTCGGCATCCGCAACGCATCCTCGGCGCAGAGTACACACCTTCCCCGCCCCCACCCACGGCACCGAAGGAAAACCACCGCACATCACCATCGGCGATGCCTTGCGCGGCATGCCCGACTGGCCGGAAGGGCGAATATTACGACCGCCCCTTTCATTGGTACTATCTGTCGCGCAACCGCCGCCAAGACTGGAACGAACCTGCCAAAACCGTGGTCAGCAATGCACGCCATACCCCGCTGCATCCCATCAGCCCGGTAATGGAAAAAGTGGGCGCAGACGAATGGCGCTTTACCGAAGACAGACCCGCCCGCCGCTTCAGCTACCGCGAATGCGCTGTGCTGCAGGGATTCAAAAGATTTGGCGTTTCCGGAAACCGAAAACGCCACCCTGATGAACAAATACAAAGTTATCGGCAATGCCGTACCGCCCGCGCTGTTTGAAGCTGTGGCTGCCGAGCTGATGCCGCTGCTGGATTAAGTCCGACTTATCAGATTTGTAGGGAAGGCATTCCGATAGATCGAAATTCCTGATTATGCGAAAGTGATTTGATCGGATAAAGTAAAAGCTGCCCATGTGTTCCAGTAGTCTACTCCTGTCTAGTGATTGCAGCATCACAACTGGCAATATAAACTTTGTCTTCCTTGTTGGTTCGGATAGTTCGGCCGGGGAAAAGCAACAGGTTAAGCGGCAGTGCCTGAAAATTTATTTTCTTGCCCTGAGATTTCCATGGCTCGTTTCCAATGCCTTATTTCTGATTTGTGATAATTGATTAGTGCAGGCGCATTGCCCGAATGCCGCAGAAATATAGCCGTAACCGTCTGCAAACGGCAAAAACGCCGCCAAATCAATCACCGCCATCGCCGGATTGCGCCGGCTCCCACTGTTAAGACCCTCGGCTCCCATGCCCATATCATGGCATAGCGCCGTTATTTTCTCCTTGACAGCTCCTGTATGCCATGTGTTCCTGCCGCAGAAGCTCCGCATTTTTGTTCTGCCACGGGCTGGGAACAACTGTTTCAACACATAAAACCCGATTTCTTCAAAATAGCCGGTGTAAATACTGCTGCCTGATTTATTGAAAAATTGCTGACTGGCACACAGCAGCAGGGTCAGGTATCTGTCTGCCCATTCATGCTCTGGAATAAATTTCAATTCCAAAGAAAACAGATTGCCGCTTTTTGAAATATCTCCATTTGAAACGGCCATTTTCCATTCAGGCGTTTTTGCGGTTTTCAAATACCGCCTTCATCAGATTGCCGTGAACTTCTGTCGATATTTTGTTTTTTCTACTGCCGTCAGAAGTGACCAGCTTTTCTGCCAGCACCTTCCGAAACACCCCATCCGTACTCAAAAATAGCGGGTTCCCCTGCTTCAGAATCAGATTCAACGGAATCTTCACCCCTATCCTTATCTATATCTGCAGCCATTTCTTCCATTGGCGGCGACTGCTCGATATTATTCTCATCCTTCAATAAATTCTCAATCTCGCCCAATAGTTGTCGTATTTGCGCTACTGGCAACGGCTGCCAACTCCATAAAGTCGGCAAACAGATGTATTTGAAACTGGCTGTTGTCGAAGGAACTTTTTTTATATCGAAAACATTCCTTTGTCAATCCAAGTGGGGAAAGAAGCCATTTTATTCCCCTCTTTCCCCAAACGTTCTTTTTAATTTCCGCCGCCATTTTCGGCTGAAATCATCCAGGCTTTCACTCTGCTGTTCGGCTTGTAAGATCAGCCCTTCTGTCGGAGTGAAAGATACATCATGCTCAAACGGTAGATTTGTTGGTTAATCTGCCCGATCTGCTCCAGCAGCCGCTCAATGCCTACATCGCGGGATAGGGTGAACATCAGCGTCAGTCAGATCATTTTGCCTGCTCCAGCCTGGCTTTCGCCTCTTTATGGCCCAGCACATAATTCAAATTTTTCAGTTCGCGCGTATCGGAAACAACCGGTTTCACATCTCCGGCTTTACGTTCAAACATCCACACAGATAAGCGTTTTTGCATGCTCGGTATCCAGTTTTTCGAGCGACAAACTCCCCTGCCTCAATGCCCACATATTCGGCAATGTTCTGATAAGATAAGGCCGTATAAAGAGAACCGAAATTCACATCGGCCGGTTCGATTCCCTGCACTCGAAGAAATAGCTGTTTTGTTCCGCACCTTTTTTTATAAAAGGCTAAGGCTGTCAGGGCTGCGCCTGATGGCCGGTGTAGAGCTGCCGATGTCTTTTGCCAGCTTTCTAAAGAGCTCAGGATAGTTCTCCGGCTGCTTTAAAGATTCGTCTTTCTTCTGCCACGAATGCATCAGCCGTTCGAGATAAAAAGCCTTCTGCAACGCCCCCATGTGCGGATACCGGTTACATGGCGGTAACCCAAAAAAATGTAAAACTTCCGCCTCGCTCTGATAAACCAGACAGGGAACTTCCCGGGGATGATGTTCGAGACTTTCGGCAATGGCTACGATATTGGCAGGCAGTGAAAACGCTGCCGTTTCCGAGCCTGCGGCATTGGCGGCATTCAAAACCTTTAATGCGGCTAGCCTGCGGTTGCCTTCGGCAACAATGTATTTGCCTTCTTTCTCAATCACAATCAGCGGTTCTGCAGCAAAAATCCCTGCTGCCCGATGGAATAGACTAAATCGCTTATCGCTTCCGCTCTAAGCATAAAGTCGATGACATCCTGCTCCGAATCAAACACCCGTCCCCTGACCGTTGAAAAAAATCGGGATTGTTTGGATCGAAGTGTAATTCTTTGACCGGTAGCAATTTTATTTTTCAGAAGACATTGGGTTCCCATAAAAGCAAATAGCTATTAGAAAAGGCAGCCTGAAAGTTTCAGGCCGCCTGAAAAACATTAACGCACCCGTGAAATCCGGGTATGGCAGGCGCCGAGAATGGCGAACTGATCGCCCAAGTCATTGGGATTGACCTGCTCCGGCTCGTAAATGGCATTGTCCGAGCTGATGCGCAAATCGCCGTTTGCCAGCCATTGCAGGCGTTTGACGCGCAGGGCGTTGCCCATGCGGATGACAAACACACCGTCGCCACGGGTTTTTCGTGGTTGACCAGCACAATGTCGCCGTGCTGCAGAGTCGGCTCCATGCTGTCGCCATGCACCGGCAGGCAGGCCAGATGCCGTGCGTACAAGCCTTCACTATGCAGCCAGCTTTTTGGCAAAGGGCACGCGCTGGATAATCCGCTCGCCGTACACCTCGATGCCGCTGCCGGCACTCACTTCCACGTCATACAGCGGCACCCATACCGCGTCGGCATCGTCAAACTCCGGCGAATCTCCAAATATTTCTGCCAACCGCTCTTTTGGCATCTATATCGGCCGCCCCATAAGCTCTTTTGCAAATATTCGCTTTTGATTGTCCGATAATGATTTTTTTCCATCTACATCGCCGAACAATATCCAGTCAACAGGAACGCCCGTAGTCAATGAAGTCTGGGCGCACAACGCATAGGGAACCGAATTGCGTTTAATGGCGCTACTAATCCCTGATTCAGAAATCCCAACTTTATGCGCCAATTCTTTAGAAGTGCTAGCCTGCAAGATGTGTTTCAAACGTTCAAACACATCGTGCGCTGTATCACCGTATCACCAGACAAAAACAAAAGCCTTATAAAATAAATTCGCAAATTGCTTGAATGATTAAAAATTGAGAATATATTTGCGCTGTCGATTCGCATATTTTTCAATTTGTTTCAAGTAGCAAGGAGCTGATTTTACAATGCTTACATCAAAAGTCAATGAAAGAACCATTGTTCGAAAAACCTGCCATAACTATTCAGTCAACTCTGCGCAATCGGGAAGAGTTGGGCATCATCATTCAGGCTGCCGAATCTGTCGGTATGTCTGTTTCTGCTTTACACGGTTTCATATGCTTAATGTTGCAAAAAAATATGATTGCTTCAAGCACCGAAACCGTGCAGCCATCTAAGCCCTTTGGTGTTTTTCCATAACCAAGAGTGAAAGGGCAAATCCATGAAATCCGAAATCAACCAGGCCATCCGCACGATGGCCAATCAGATCGACGCATACCATGCCGCAGCGGCAGCCACTTTGGGCTATACGCTGCCGGCGTTTTGAAAACCGTCTCTACCAGGTCAGGCCAGCGCTTGAGCATCGAAGAAGCGATGCTGCTGCAGCGCCTGTGCGGCACGCCGCATTTTGCCGATGCGGTGGCCTGCCAGTCGGGCGGTGTGTTTGTGCCACTGCCGGAAGAAGCCAGCTCGGGCACCGATATTGCCGAGAACTTTGTATCGGCGGTGGCTAAGCTCGGGCAGTTTGCCGATACATGGCGGCAGGCTACTGCCGACGGAGCGCATCAGCCGCCGCGAAAAAAGCGGCGCTGTGGCAGCGCTGCCATGCGGCGGTGTCGGAGCTGATGGGCATTGTGGTCGAAAACCGACCGGGTGTTCGGCAATGGCGCTCAAGAATAGAAACCAGAATATCGCCGGGCGCTTTCGCGTTTCGGTTGTCTGCCCTGCCTGCGGTTCGCCTCGCATCACGCTGACCAGCGAGCGCGTTACGCGGCTAACCCGTCAGCACCATCTGCAATGCACCAATATGCTGTGCGGCTGGACGGGCGTGGGCATGTTTGAGATTACCCGCACCACGTCGCCGCCATCGAAAAATATGCCGACGCTGCGCTGCCGCCGGAAGTGGATGCCGAGTTTCTCGCCGAGCTACCAATATCGACGGACAACTGTTTTTAAAGCAGCCTGAAAAAACGCCCTGCAAACATGCAGGCGGGACTTTTTGCATCCCGAATTTGGCGAAAGGAAATAAAAATGATTGAAAAACAACAAAATGAAATGCAGGTCAAAAAGAGCAAATACAGCAAAGCCTATCTGACCGCCCGCTCCCAAATCGATAAAAACTGCAGGAGAGCAGCGGCAGATGGCGCGAGTTTTGCCGCAGTGTAAAACCAAGGCGACTGCCGAGACCGCACCGCCGATACGGGCAGCGCCAAACGGAAAACGCCTGCTGACACCCAGCCAAACTGAAGCCATCCGCACCATGCAGATGCAGTGCCGGGCACTATCAAGATGGCGCAGCAGGCCAATACCGTGGCGCTGAATGCCGAGTTGGATTTGCCCCGCCTGCTGCTGCCGGAAATCGCCCTGCTGCTGGCCAAGATAGACGACCGCATCGTCGAAGCCAAAACCACCGCCCGCCGCTTGGGCGTGGCAGCGTGCAGCCGGAAGTCAAACTCAACTTTTTACAGAAACTCCAACGGGAGATAGGAATGTACGAAATGCACGCCAATCCAACCGCGCAGCGTCTCAAAGTCCGCGCCAATAAAACCTACCGCGAAGCGCTGGATGCCGCCGAAAACGCCCACGACGGCATCAGTGACCAGCGTGCCGAACGCGCAGGCTGGCGGCTCGCCGGTATGCACGTTGCCTTGAGCGAAATGGGCGAAGACAAACTACTCGCCCTATGTTGCCGGCCTGCTGGACAAACTTTCACGCAATGGAGAGTGGAGAAATGAAATTTAAATTATTCAGCTCTGCTGGGCTGCTGCGCTGGCACTTGCCGCCCTGCTGGTTTTCAGGCTGCCTGAAAGCCAAGCGGCTACCCAAACGGATGCTGCACACCAGCCGAGCACCGTGGCGCTTAAAACCGCTATGCCGCAAGGCTGCAGCAATCTCGTGCTGCCCAATCCGGAAGCCGAACCCGACCGCTGGATTGCCGTGCGGCAGCGGCAGGAAGACTGCGCTTTTGCCGAGCTTGAGCGGCAGCGGCAGGCTGCATGGGGAAGAAGACCCGACGGTCAATATGGTTTGGGAGTAGGCATGGAAAAATCAGATATGACCCGCCGCGCCCGCGTTTAAGCGCTGAAAGCGCCCGCCGCGCCGCTGAAAAATTTGCCGAAATCTATGCGTTTTCATGGCTTATCCGTGGCGCTTCAGAGCGGCCGGATAGGATTGTCGATGACTTGGCCGATGCCGTTGTCAGATTAGACAGCACCATACCGGACGGCTACCGCCTGGCGCTTGAATTGGACAAGCTGCCGCATTGGCATCTGTATTTCGATGACGTGGAAAACGCTCCACTACATGAGACTTTTTGTCTGCGAAGAAGTGGAACAGGCGCAAAGGATATGGGCGCAGGAAAACGATATCCGGCCGCCTTACCCGCTGGGCACCAAAGTCGTTTACTCGCTTCGGCAGCCTGAAAAAATCAGGGAACGATAGTCGGCTTGTCCGAGCGCGTCGCTGCCAGCTATCTGGTGGCAGCCGACGGCGAACATCGGCCGGAATTTTTTTAATCAGCGTCGCATACGAACAAATCGAGCTGATCCATTAAACCCAAACCAAAGGACAAAATAATGAAAGATGTTGCCGAATTTATCTCGTATCTCGCCAGCGCGTCGCCGGCTCTGCCGTGCTGCTGCTGGCTGCACTAAGCATCTATTCGACCCTGCTTGCCGCATTCGGCAAAGACGATTACACGCTGCGCTGATTCAGGCTGCCTGAAATGTATCTATCCGACCGCTCCGCCGATATCGACGCCGCCTATCAGTACTGGGTGGCGCTGCGTCTGCACAGCTGCCGCCGAAAAATGGGTGCGGCAGCGGGCAGACGCTGGCAGCGGATTGCGCAAACGGAAAAAATACGAATGGCGGGAAAAGGCCGACGGCTGGTTGTCGTCTGCGCTTAGCCGTATCCGGTGCGAAACCGCCAAGCTTAAGGTCGACTGGGATTTGTCGGTGGGCGACGGCGAAATCTGCGCCGAAGCCGAACGGCTGGCGGCAAAGTTCCGCGAACGCGCCATGCGCGGCTGGAATACGAGCAAATGATGCGCGCCGCCCATCAGCACGGTGTGGACTGTGAAGCGGTGTTTGCCGAACAAATCAAACGCAAATGGCTGCACGGCATCAGCAACCGCCTGCAGGCGGAGAAATGGTGGCGCGGCTCTGCGCCGCAACGTGCGGCGCAGCCTGGAAGCGGTTGCCCGCCGCGATCTGAATCTGGTCAACAGTCGCCGAGACCTGTATGTGAGCGACGACGGCTTTGCCCGCTGGCAGAGCCAGCGCCGCCGTAATCAGGCACTGCTGGCCACCTTGAAGATGATTAACGAGATGGGGCAGGAATTTGCCCTAAGCGAGCTGGTGGAAAAGTCGCTAGCCAATCCGAAAAATCCGCAAGGCCGAACTGATGACGCGCATTGCGGGCTTTGAGTTTTGCGCCCAGGTCAACGGCGACGTCGGCGAATTCTATCACCATTACCTGCCCCAGCCGTTTCCACCGCGCCCACCGCAAAAACGGCGCAGAAAAACAATAAATACGACGGCAGCAGTCCGCGCGATGCCGCCGAATACCCGCAAAAAGGTATGGGCGCAAACCGCGCGGCACCTCAAGCGCGAAGGGGTGGAGATTTACGGCTTCCGCGTGGCCGAACCGCATCACGACGGATGCCCGCACTGGCACGGGCTGTTTTTATGCCCGAGTGCCACCGACGTACCTTTCCGCCGTATCGTCGCCCGCTATGCCGTGCGCGACGACCGTGCCGAATTGGGGCTGGACCACTTTGTCAGCAAAAAGCGGCGCAGCAGCACGCCCGCGCCGTTCAGGCTGCCTGCTTAGCGCGCGGCGACACCGTGCCGACGCTCAAATCGCTGCCTCGGATGCGGTGATGGAAGCGGATTTTTGGCGGGAGCCGGATTGAAAAACCTATCACAAGGTCAGCGCCCGCGTGCTGTTTGAAGAAAAATCAACTGGAACATCGGCAGCGCGGCAGGCTACATCGCCAAATACATCTCGAAAAACATCGACGGCGAAAAACGCTTTCGGCGAGAGCATCGGCGATACCGACGAAGCATGGGGCATGGCTGCCACCGACGCCGCCCAGCGGGTGATGGCGTGGGCATCCATCCACGGCATCCGCCAGTTTCAGCAGGTGGGTGGGCCGCCGGTGAGCGTGTGGCGCGAACTGCGCCGCGAAGGCATGACTGAAGACGCCGAAGAAAAACCTGATTTTTGGCCGCGCAGGCCGCAGACCGTGGCGACTGGGCGAAGTTTGTCGTGCTGATGGGCGGCGTGCTGACCAAGCGCGACGAAATGGCCATCCGTCTATACAAAGAAGACGGCAGCACGCCAATGCCTACGGCGAACTGCGCGGCGCGGAAATACGCGGCGTGCTGGACGCCGAAACCGGCGCCGTCAAAAATCAGCCGCATACACGAGTGGGTAATCGCCTCATGCCGCAGGGCAGCAGGCAACGGATGGAGCTTGGAAAACGCACGCACAGCGGCCGCTTGACTGGTGTCAATAACTGTACGGAATCGACGCGACAGCCTGAAAAACGATGACAATAGTAAAGAAACGTTAAGAAAAACAGAGCAGGCAACCGTATCGAGTGAAGAAGACAAACGCCGCCGCCAGCATGATTTGCTGAAACAAGTGAATGAGCTTGAGCAGGAACTGGCGCTGGCAGAAAGTCCGGCGCTCATTAAAGTGCTGGAGATGGAATTGGAACTGTGCCGCCACACGCTGCGCGGGACTGGACAGGCCGCTATCGCCGCTGGCTCGATCCGGCTTTGCGCTGGGACATCATGGTGCAGGCGCAAGAAGAAAGCGAAAAACAGCGGCTACAAAGCGATGCCCGCATTGCCGTGCGCGATTACATCGCCCTGCTCGACGACATGATGCCGCCGGTATGGCAGCGCCACGACGAACCCGACCCGTATGCGGCGATTCCCACCACGGGCGCGCCGCTGCTGCAACCCAAAACATACGACAGTGCCTGACAGCGTGCTGGCTGACGCCTGCGATTTGGTCAAACAGACCGATGCCCTGCTCGCATCATGGGCAGCGCAGGATTTAGACAATAACGGATGGGATGCCTGATGCAGGCAGCCTGAAACCACAATCGGAGAAGCAAAACATGGATACCGAACCGTTTTTCCTGACCGAAAAATGAAGTCTGCCAGCTGACCGGATACAAGCAGCCACTAAAGCAGCGCGAGCATCTGCGGCGCATCGGTATTGCGTTTACGCTGTCGTACCAGCGGCAGGCCGGTTGTCTGCCGCAGCACGGTGGAAGGAATCAGGAGTAAAAACAGCCGGCGGCCAAACCGCAAGCGCAATGGCGGCCGGCAATTATGAAAGGATAAGAGCATGGGCCGACGCCCTACAGTCAACTCTCAATCTGCCAAAGGAATGCGGGCGCGCAAACGCACCCGCAAAAACGGAATGGTGGTTACCTACTATTTTTACGACGGCCGCGATGAAAAACGGCTGTCGTAAAGAATATCCGCTGGGTACGGATTATGTATCTGGCGGTGCAGGAGTGGGGCCGGCTGGAACAAAAAGCAGCCAAGCAACGGCAGCCGCAACGTTTACGCGCTGCGGCGGCGCGCTATACCGCTGACGTGTTGGTGCATCGGGCAGAGAATACGCAGAGAAACAGCCGCCTGCTGCTGAAAAACCTGATCTGCTTTTTGGCAATCCGGATGCGCCGCTAGACCAAATCCAACCGCAGCACATCCGCCAGTATCTCGATTGGCGAAAAAGACAGCTCTGCGGCGGCAAATATCGAAATCGGGCTGTTTGTAACCATCTTCAACCATGCCCGTAACATAGGTTATACGTCGGCAGCCAATCCGGCATCAGGCGTGAAAACGGTTTCCCAAGAGCCGCCGCGACCACTATGTGGAAGACCGGATTTTCCGGATGGTTTACCAACATGCAGACCAGCAGATGCGCGACTTGATGGATATTGCCTATCTGACGGGGCAGCGTCCGGTGGATATCGTCGGCATCAACAGCAGCCAAATCGTGGACGGTATCCCTGCACATTACGCAACAGAAAACGGGAAAGAAGCTGCGGTTTGAAATTTCAGGCAGCCTGAAAACCATCTTTGACCGCATCTGCCCGCCCGAAACACAAGGCAACTTGTTCCGCAACGCACGCGGCGGTGCACTGACAAGGAGTTTGCTGGCAAAAACTTTCTCGCATTGCGCAGAAAGCTGATTGCCCATTACCCCCAAAATGAGTGAAGAGCTGGAAGCATTTTCAGTTCCGCGATCTGCGTGCAAAGAGCGGTACAGACCCTATACCTTGCCGCCGACCGTAATGCTGCTAAAGAACAATTGGGACATTCGTCGGAACAGATGACAAAACACCTATATCCGAAAAAGGGAAAAATTATCAAAACCAATCATCCAGCCGATAAGTTAGTTTTGCGGAACATTCTCGGATTTGCGGAAAAACAAATAGGAAAAGATTTAATTAAAAATCCTATTTCATTTCAAAATAGTAAATACTTTGATTGTTCTTTAAGAGCATTCCACGATACAATCGCCCTGTTTTTCAGGCGTTCGCGCCTTTTTAACGCATCATAACAATAATCGGAGTCCCAACATGACAGCCAAAAGGCCAATTACTGCAAGACCCTTTCCTGAATGCCCTGCGCCGCGAACACGTTCCGGTGTCCATCTATCTGGTAAACGGCATCAAACTACAAGGCCAGGTTGAATCTTTCGACCAATACGTTGTGCTGCTGCGCAACACTTCCGTTACCCAGATGGTTTACAAACACGCCATTTCCACCATCGTTCCCGCCCGTGCCGTCAGCCTGCAGCACGATGTGCCCAAAGCATCCACCCGTCCGGCCATGCAGCAGGGTGGAAACCGCGCCCGAGCGCCGGCCAGTAAGCCGCAACACGCCGCCGCCCGCCTTTTTACGGCGGGCGTTTTTATCGCGGCGCATTTGCCGCTGCCGACGGCTTGATTTTCAGGCTGCCCAAACCCATATCGCCGGCTCTGCACACATTGGAACCATCATGCACACCCCGAAAACGACATCCGAACCCGTTTTATTTTCGACAATATGCCGGTGCGCGGCGCCCATGTCCGGCTCGACAGCGTTTGGCAGCATTGTCGGGCGCAAGCACTATCCGGCCGCCATCCGCCGCGCGCTGGGCGAACTCTTTACCGCCGGCGCCCTGCTCTCGGGCAATCTGAAGAAGCCGGCACGCTGATTCTGCAGGTGCAGGGTCAGGGCGTGCTGAAAATGCTGGTGGTCGAAGCCACCTACGGCCGCACCTGCCGCGCCACCGCCCGCTGGGACGAAGACGCCGCCATCGCCAACGACGCCGGCCTGGCCGAACTGCTGGGCAGCGGCGGCGTGTTCGTCATTACCCTGCAGCCTGAAAACGGCGAAACCTGGCAGGGCATGGTGCCGCTCGAAGGCGGCAGCATCGCCGCCATGCTCGACAGCTATATGCTGCGCCCGAGCAGCTCAACAGCCGCTTTGTGCTCGCCGCCGACGACAACAACGCCGCCGGCCTGCTGCTGCAGCGCCTGCCCGGCCACGACAGCGGGCAAGATAACGCCGATTGGCAGCATCTGGATACGCTGGCGCAAACCGCCACTGCCAAAGAACTGCTTGAGCTGGATGGACAAAACCTGCTGTACCGCCTGTTTCACGAAACCCCGCCGCGCGTTTTTCCCGAAGAAAATATGGAATTTGCCTGCAGCTGCTCGCGCGCGCAAAGTGAGCGATATGTTGCTGCTTCTGGGTGCAAAGAAGTCTGGCGACGTAGTGGTCGAAGAAGGCAGCATCACCGTAGGCTGCGATTTTTGCAACGAAAAATACACTTTCGACGAAGAAGATACAAAAACCTGTTCGGCGACGCCTGCACTCAGCCGCGCCACCTATCCAGTAGCGCTGGCCGGCTGTGATAAGATTGGGCAGCCTGAAAGCACCGCGTTTTTACGTTTTCAGGCTGCTTTTATCCAGCCCGGCCTAATCTTTCAGGCAGCCTGAAAAACCGACCACTTCCAAGGATTCATCATGTGCCAACTTCTGGGCATCGAACTGCAACGTGCCCACCGACATCGCATTCTCGTTCGAAGGCTTCGCATGCGCGGCGGCCTGACCGACCGCCACACCGACGGCTTCGGCATCGGCTTTTTCGAAGGCAAAGGCCTGCGCCTGTTTCTCGACGACAAACCCTGTGCCCACTCCCCGTGACTGATCTGGTCAACAGCTACCGCATCAAATCCACCAACGTCGTCGCCCACATCCGCAAAGCCACCCAGGGCCACACCACGCTGGAAAACACCCACCCCTTCCAGCGCGAGCTGTGGGGCGAATACTGGCTGTTTGCCCACAACGGCAACCTGAAATCCTTCAACCCGCCCGCCGGCAAGTTTTTACCAAACCGTCGGCAACACTGATTCCGAGCGCGCTTCTGCCACATTCTCGAATCGCTGCGCAACCGTTTTAACACCAAACCCGCCACCGACGTGCTCTTTGATGCCGTGCGGAGCTGACCGAAGAAATCCGCGCACACGGCATGTTCAATTTCATTATGTCCAACGGCGAAATGATGTTCGCCCACGCCAGCACGCTTTTTGTTTTACATCGTGCGCAAAGCCCCTTCGGCCAAGCGCAGCTGGTGGACGACGATCTGGCCATCGACTTTTCCCAAGTGACGACCCCTGACGACCGCGTCGCCGTTATCGCCACCCTGCCGCTAACCGCCAACGAACACTGGCACCAGCTCGCCTGCGACGAATTGGCGCTGTTTCAGCACGGCGACGTTATCCTGCGCAGCCTGCCGGAAAACCCGTTTATCTCAGCCGCGAAAAAGGGCTGGAAATCGCCCGAAGCCAGGGCGTGGGCTATTGATTCAGCCTCTTTTCAGGCAGCCTGAAAAAGCCTTTGCGCCATACTTTTTCAGGCTGCCTGTTTTAAACCACCCCAAGCAGCCTGAAAACCCAAACCACGGAAAACCACACCATGACCGACATCCCCCAACAGCCCGATAACGCTGCCGACAGCGGACAACGGCGCGGCATCAAATCCTTCGTCCTGCGCCAGGGCCACATGACCGCCGCCCAGCAGCGCGCTATCGACGAAAAACTGGCCGCAGTTCGGCCTGGATTTTCAGGCTGCCCCCGTCGATCTGAACGCCGCTTTCGGCCGTGATAATCCGAAAGTCCTGGAAATCGGCTTTCGGTATGGGCACCGCCACCGCCGAAATCGCCCAAAGACTGCCGGAAAAAGACTTTCTCGCCATCGACGTCCACGGCCCGGGCGTCGGCAACCTGCTCAAACTCATCGCCGAAAACCAAATCACCAACATCCGCGATGCGCCACGATGCTGTGGAAGTCGTCGAATCCATAGCTCGGCGAGAGCAGCCGGACGGCATCCACATCTCTTCCCTGACCCTGGCACAAAACGCCACAACAAACGCCGCCTGATCCAAGCCCGTTTGTTGCCAAGCTGCTGCCCAAACTCAAAAGCGGCGGCTACATCCACCTGGCCACCGACTGGCAGGGAATACGCCGAGCAGATGCTGGAAAGTCTTGAGCAGCTTTGCCGAACTGCAAAAACACCGCCGCCGACTACGCGCCTCACCCTGTCTTACCGCCCCGAAACCAAATTTGAAGCGCGCGGCAAACGGCTGGGACACGGCGTGTGGGATTTGGTGTTTGAGAAACGCTACAGCCTGAAAGTTCATACAAAAGGCAGCCTGAAAGCCAAAATCCGCTTTCAGGCTGCTTTTGGCTTTGTCCGCACCAAGATATACGGAACGCCCATCACCGCCTGCGGTAAAATTAAAAAAGCAGCCTGAAAAACCTTTCAGGCTGCTTTTTGGGCGCTTTGCCGCAATCAATCAGGCGCTGTGTTCGGGCGCATCTTGTTTGCTCAGGGTTACGCCGGTGAAGCCGAACAGCAGGGTCAGTAGCAGGCTCAGATAGCAGAAAAAGGCGAACGGCAGATAAGCGAGCACCGGCACGTTCAGCACTTTGGCGATAAACACGCCGCACACGCTCCAGGGGCACCAGCGGGTTGATTACCGTGCCGGCGTCTTCCAGCGTGCGCGACAGGTTGCGCGGGTGCAGGCCGAGCTTTGCGGTAGATGGGTTTGAAGGTTTCGCCGGCCAGCAGCAGGCCCAGATACTGCTCGCCAATCAGCACGTTCACGCCGACGCCGGTCAGGGCGACGGTAAAAGGTGGCGCTACCGGCGCTGATAAAAAGCGCTGCATGGCGGCCAGCAGTGCCGGCACCACGCCCAAGGCAAACAGCAGCCCGCCCAGGCTTAATGCCAGTATCACCACGGTTTGGGTGAAAACATGCTTCCAAGCCGCCACGTGATACCAGTTTGGCGATGTCTTCTGGGAATGCCGTCAATCGTGAAGCCGAGAAAACCAGCCGCCCAACTGCTCAAGCTGACGGCGCGGAATAAACATAAGTCAGGCCGACGGACAGCAAAACAACGGCAATCATGGTTGCCACGGCATCAATCTTGCGCATCGCCATCAGCACCAAGAGCGCAAAGGGGCAACAGCGACCACAAATGCACCAGCCCGCTTTGCGCCAGATGCTGCTGCAGGCGCAGTACCTGATCAAGGCTGCCCGAATGCAGGCCGGGCACCAGAAAGGGTAAAGGCAGCGGCCGAAAGCAGCATCGCCGGAATGGTGGTGTAGCCCATGCTTTTTGATGTGCTCGAACAAATCAACGCCCACGGTGAGCCGCGGCGATGGTGGTGGTATCGGAGAGCGGCGACATTTTGTCGCCGAAAAAGGCGCCGGAAACCACCGCCCCGCCGTTACCGCAGCCGACGCGCCGAAGGCTTCGCCCATGCCCATAGCGCCACGCCGACGGTGGCGCAGGTGGTCAGACTGCTGCCGATACCACGCCCACCAGCGAGCACAGCAAAAAGGCCGACAGATAAAAAATACTGCGGCGAAATCAGGTTGAAGCCGTAATACATCAGCGTGGGGAATCGCGCCGCTCATCATCAGCGCCGATACCAGCAGGCCGATAAAGAAAAACAGATACACCGCGCCCATGCCCTGCTCCACCGAAGTAATCGCATGCGTTTGACATCGGCTGCCACATCACGCCAGCGCGCGCGCAGCGCCAGCAGCAGCACAATGGAAAGCAGAATCGCCAGATGCGGCACCCAGCCCAAAGCGATGATGCCGACGCCCATCACGGCAATCTGCACCGCCATCACGGTAAAAGGCTTCGCCCGAGACAGGCTGAGTAAGATTGTTTGATAGCATATTGGTTCGTTGTGTGTAAGGGAAGCGTTAAGTCTAACATTTCCGCCGCAGCAATGGCGCACCCGGCAGAAATACCAATTTAAGCGAAGATTTTTAGCATTAAATCGCATGAAATAGGGTTTTTAAAAATATTTAAAAAGCAATTTTCACAAACTTTAAAACGAACAATTGGATTATTATTCCAATCAACATGCTTTCAAATATAAAAATACGGTTTCAGGCAGCCTGAAACCGTATTGTGCTCGTTTATCTGCTATCAGCCGTGAAACAGCCAGGGCTGGCTTTTGGCGGCGTTGCGCTTCAAAGGCTTTGATTTCGTCGGCGTGCTGCAGGGTCAGGCCGATTTCGTCCAGGCCGTTGAGCAGGCAATGCTTGCGGTGTTCGGTGATGTCGAAAGAGAAAGACTGGCCGGAGGCGTGGTAACGGTTTGTTTTTCCAAAATCGATATCAAGGCGGTAGCCTTCGCTAGCTTCGGTTTCTTTTGAATAACTGATCAACGGCTTCTTCGCTCAAAACAATGGGCAACAGGCCGTTTTTGTAGCAGTTGTTGAAGAAGATATCGGCGAAGCTGGGGGCGATCACGGCGCGAAAACCGTAGTCGTCCAGCGCCCACGGCGCGTGTTCGCGTGATGAGCCGCAGCCGAAGTTTTTGCGCGTGAGCAGGATTTGCGCGCCCTGATAGCGCGGCTGGTTGAGCGAAAAATCGCGGGTGAGCGGACGGCGGCTGTTATCCATGCCCGGCTCGCCGTGATCGAGATAGCGCCATTCGTCAAAGGCGTTGGGACCAAAGCCGCTTCGTTTGATGGATTTGAGAAACTGCTTGGGAATGATGGCATCGGTATCGACGTTGGCGCGATCAAGCGGGGCAACGATGGCGTGGATGCGGGTAAAAAGATTTCATGGTGGTTCCTGTGTCTGTATGGATTTTACGCTCAGGCAGCCTGAAAACGGCTTTCAGGCTGCCTGACAGGCGGTTTTACTCGGTGGCGTCTTCGATTTTCTCGCCTACGTTCGATAGGCCACGGCCGACGGCGTTGCCGCCTTTGCGTACCGCTGCTTTGGTTTTTGTCCCAGCCTTTTTCCAGACCTTCGCCGGTGCGCTCGACGTTACGCGCGGTGTCTTCCTTCGCGCCGTGCCAGGTGCTGGAGCAGGCGGCCAAACCCAAAACTGAAAAGTGCCAATGCGAATACTTTTTCATAATCGTTCCTGACTTTGATGTTGTCGATACAGACACATGGCGAACCATGTCGTTTTGATTATATCGGCAAACAGACGGCGCGCAAGGCGGCACTTTCATGCGCGGCGGCCTTTACACGGTATTTACTTCTGCGAATACAGGCCGATGCGGTTGCCTTCGCTGTCTTCGACAAAGGCGGCAAAACCGTTGGCAATCGGGAATTTTTCCTGCAGCAGTTTGCCGCCGTGCGCCACTGCGGTTTTCGGCTGCCGCCGTGCAGTCTTCGCAGGTGAAAACAGCGTGGAACCGCCGTAGGCCGCGGATTGGCGCCTTCATCCTGCCAGATCATGCCGCTGACGCCGTAGTGCTGCCAGTCGGTGCCAAAGAGATAAAAACGGCCGCCGGCGATTTCCTGCAGCGGCAAGCCGAATACGTTTTTCATAAAAAAGTTTTGGCGCGCGCCATATCCTGCGCGTGAATGCCGAACCAGCCAACGGGATTGTGCATAAGGTTTTTCCTTTTTAAACGAGATTAACGGTTTTTAACCGAAGTTTTAGATTTAGGCAGCCTGAAAGCCGAAGGCTGCGCCCAAACGCCTTTCAGGCTGCCTTATCGGATTGCCATCACACCATCGTGCGCACGTCGGTAAAGCGGCCGGTTACCGCCGCCGCCGCCGCCATTGCCGGGCTGACCAGATGCGTGCGTCCGCCGTTGCCCTGGCGGCCTTCAAAGTTGCGGTTTGGAAGTGGACGCGCAGCGCTTACGGGGTGAGGCGGTCGGCGTTCATCGCCAAACACATCGAGCAGCCCGGTTCGCGCCATTCAAAACCGGCGTCGGTAAAGATTTTGTCCAGGCCTTCCGCTTCGGCCTGGCGTTTGACCAAACCCGAGCCGGGCACGATTAACACGCGCTGCACGTTATCAGCCTTTTGCGGCCTTTGGCGACGGCGGCGGCTTCGCGCAAATCTTCGATGCGGCTGTTGGTGCACGAGCCGATAAACACGATGTCCACCGGAATGTCCGCCAGCGGCGTGCCCGCTTCCAAGCCCATGTATTCGAGGGGCGCTCCATGCCGCTGCGTTTGACGGGGTCGGCTTCGTCGGCGGGGTTGGGCACTTTGCCGCTGATGTCGAGCACCATTTCGGGCGAGGTGCCCAGTTACCTGCGGCTCGATGTCTTCGGCGCGGAAGGTGTAGGTTTGGTCGAACTTGGCGCCTTCGTCGGATACCAGCGTGCGCCAGTATTCGACGGCTTTGTCCCACGCTTCGCCTTTGGGCGCGAAGGGTTTGCCGTGCACATAGTCGATGGTGGTTTGGTCCACCGCCACCATGCCCGAGCGTGCGCCCGCTTCGATAGCTCATATTGCACAGGGTCATGCGGCCTTCCATCGACAGGGCTGCGGATGGCTCGCCGCCAAACTCGATGGCGTAGCCGGTGCCGCCGGCGGTGCCGATTTGGCCGATGATGTAGAGGGCGATGTCTTTGGCGGTAACGTTCGCTTTCAGGCCGCCTTGCACTTCAATCAGCATGGATTTGACCTTTTTGGCGGTGATGCACTGGGTAGCCATGGTGTGTCTCGACTTCGGATGTGCCGATACCGTGTGCCAATGCGCCGAATGCGCCGTGGGTGCTGGTGTGCGAATCGCCGCAAACAACAGTCATCCCCGGCAGCGTCGCGCCCTGCTCGGGGCCCATCACGTGCACAATGCCCTGGCCTTTGTCCATAAACGGGAAATACGCCAGCGCGCCGAATTCTTTGATGTTTTTGTCCAAAGTGTCCACTTGCAGCTTGGAAATCGGGTCTTGATGCCTTTGTCCCAATCGCCGGTGGGGGTGTTGTGGTCGGCGGTGGAGACTACGCTGTCAATGCGCCAGAGCTTACGCCCGGCCATTTTCAAGCCTTCAAAAGCTTGCGGGCTGGTCACTTCGTGCACCAGATGGCGGTCAATGTAGAGCAGCACGGTGCCGTCTTCTTCTTCGCGGACGACGTGGCTGTTCCAGAGTTTGTCGTAAAGGGTTTGTGCCATGATTTTCTACTTTATTATCGTGGGGTGGTTCGGGTAAAACGGAAACGGATTTTAGACTTTTTGGATAATATTAGCAATAGCTGTTTTTGCTGTTTTTATTTTTACTTTAATTTGACATTTTGTCCTTTCAGCTGCCTGTAGCGGCACAAGGGCAGCAGGCCGGACAAAATACATACGCAGGCAGCCTGAAAGCCCTGCCGGCGTTTTTCAGGCTGCCTGCGGGCAGGCGGGCGTCCTGGGTTTTAGTTTGGCGCGCTGATTCGTACGTCTTCGCCGGCGGTTGCGGTACCAGCACTTCGCTCAAAACCTCGAAAAACTCGCGGCTGTCGCGGGTACGCCAGCCAGCACCATCCTGTTCGGCAATGATAGCCGCCGCTTTTGGCGGCAATCCACAATTCGCGGTTGGGCGTGGCGGTTCACCACCACCTGCGTGCCGTCGCCGGCTTCGATGGTCAGCACGCTGCTGCCCATGCAGTCCAAATCCCAACCGCCTTCGTCGATTGTGTCTTGGATGTGGGCAAACAGGGCTGTCGGAAAGTTGCAGAAATTCGGTTTCGTTCATAATCGTGATGTGGTTCGCAGGGTTTTGCTTTTAAGATGGCGAGCTTTTTGACCGCGGGCGGAAAAAGACGCGCATCTTGCCACATTTCAGGCAGCCTGAAAACGCAGTCCGCCCGCTTGCGAAAGGAAAACCGATGAAACCCCTTGCCTTGTCCCTGATGCTGCTGCTGTGCTTGCCGCCTGCGGCTATAAAGGCGACCTTTACCTGCCGCGCGAAGGCGACAAAACAAATTCGGCCTGGTGCAAACCGGCCTGAGCAAACCCTGAATTCAAAAACGCCCTGCCATCAAGCAGCCTGAAAAACCGCTTCCGAACCCGCCCCACACTCAGAGAATCAACCATGAGCCAAACCTCCGACCAAATCCCTACGAAGCCCTTTGCCGAGCGCTTCGGCACCCCGCTTTATGTTTACAACGCTGACGAACTCACCCGCGCCCACGAACGCTACCGCCAAGCCTTCGCCGGTCTTGACCCGCTGATCTGCTACGCCGTCAGCCAACAGCAACCTCAGCATCCTGCGCCATTTTGCCCAGCTTAGCTGCGGCTTCGACATCGTTTCCGGCGGCGAGCTGGCGCGTTGATTGCTGCCGGCGGCGACCCGCCAAAACCGTGTTCTCCGGCGTCGGCAAAGCCGCGACGAAATCCGCGACGCCCTCGAAGCCGGCATCAAATGCTTCAACATCGAAAGCCTGCCCGAAATCGACCGCATCGAAGCCATCGCCGCCATCAGCGGCCACATCGCGCCGGTATCGCTGCGCATCAACCCCAACATCAATGCCCAAACCCACCCCTACATCTCCACCGGCCTGCGCGACAACAAATTCGGCATCGCCATCGACCAGGCCGAAGAAGCCTACCGCTACGCCGCCTCGCGCCGCATCTGCGCGTGGTCGGCATCGACTGCCACATCGGCTCGCAGCTGCTGGACTTAAGCCCGCTCGAAGAAGCCTGCGCGCGCATTCTCGAGCTGGCTGACCGTCTCGAAGCCCGCCGGCATCCGCCTCGAACACATCGACCCAGGGCGGCGGCATCGGCATCGTGTACGACGAAAAACAGCGAGCGCGAACCGACTTAACCGCCTACGCCCAAACCGTCTCCCGCCTGCTCTCCAGCCGCAGCCTGAAACTGCTGCTCGAACCCGGCCGCAGCCTCAGTGCGGCAACGCCGGCGTGCTGCTCACCCGCGTCGAATATCACAAGCGCCACCACGGCAAAAACTTCCTGATTGTCGATGCCGCCGCGAACGATTTATGCGCCCCGCCCTGTACCAGGCCTACCACCGCATCGAAACCCTCACCCGCCGCGGGCAGCCTGAAATCACTGCCGACATCGTCGGCCCCGTGTGCGAGAGCAGCGACTTTTTCGCCAAAGAGCGCACCATCGCCGCCACCGAAGGCGATCTGCTGCTGATCCACAGCGCCGGCGCCTACGCTTCGAGCATGGCCAGCAACTACAACACCCGCCCCCCGCGCCGCCGAAGTGCTAATCGAAAACGGCCAAGCCCGCCTGATCCGCCACCGCGAAAACATCAAAGCCATGCTCGCCGCCGAGCTCGCTTGTTTGTAAAACCGCCGCATCAGCCCGATACGATAAAAAGCAGCCTGAAAGCCGTTTTTCGCGCTTTCAGGCTGTTTTTCAGGCTGCTTTTTGAATCAGAAACCATGCCCGATACGTCTGCGTATCGGGCATGTTTTTCAGGCTGCCTTTAATCGCGGCCGATTTGGCTGTAATCGACCAGCATGTATTTGGCGGTCATGTTTTTCTTGGCATCGCCCTCGTCGGCCATCAAAAGCAGGCGCTGCTGACGTTGATATTGACGGAATCGACGGCTTCGACATTGGTCATGTGGTGCAGATTGGGCAGGTTGATTTTTCTTCGGCTCGTCTTTGGGATTGCCGCTCCATTTCCACAGGGTCGAAGATTTCTCGCCGGTATCGCCTTTTGACTTCGTTGGCAATGATGTGAGGCTTTGAGCACGGGGTCGTAATTGAGCGAGCGGATACCGCCGCCGTCAATGTCGAGTATCGCCACTTCGTCAAACACCGGTTTTGGCGTTTTTCCATCATTTCTTTGGGGTTGCTGATGAAAGCTATCAGAGCCATATTGTTGAACTCGGGATCGCGAAAGCCCAGCACCAGCCGTTTTTTAACCGGATCGTAGGCCAGGGCCTTCGATATTGATTTCGTCGAACACCACATCGGCTTTCGTCTCCACCGCTTCGCGGATCAGATCGTGCAGCTCTTTGTCTCTTTTCCAGCGCTTCACCCAGGCCGTCGTAGCTGGTGAGGCCGACGATGTCGCTGCCCTGCACTTTGAAGCGCATCAGGTGTTCGCGGTCGGGCGAGCGCTGGCCTTTGCGGTTGCGCGAATGGGAAGTCATGGCGTAGACAAAGCCTTCGTCGTCGCGGGTCATGGCTTCAAGGTCGTTGAGTTTGCGCTGAAGCCTTTGATGATGCGGGTATCGAGCGCTTCGTCTTCGACAAAATGGCCGTTGGCGTCGATGCTGATGATGCTGAAAGCGTGGTTGGGTTCGTCTTCGGCAATCATAATGCGCCCGTCGGGAAGCTGCTGGGCGGCGGAAGGCTCGTACACGCCGTTAAACATATTGATGCCCATGGTGCGCAGTTCGGCCAAATTGTTTTGCTGCGGCGTAGCAAGCGAGGGCACGGCTTTGACGCCGATAAAGGCCGCCAGCGAAGCCAGCAGCCCCCAGCGGAACACGGCGTAGGATAAATTGATGTATTTAAACTGCTTGTCCGCCAACAGGCTGAGCCAGTAGAGATGGTCGCTCATTTTCCGATAGACCTGCTCGCGGTCGTTCATAATGCCTTGGATTTTCTGCCAATGCTCTTCACGCGGCAGCTTGACGCGGTCTTCATAAATCAAAACATTGGCTTCGTCGCCGAAAAAGCGGTTGTTTTCCGTTTTCCACACCCGCTCTTTAAAGTCAGAGAGCCCCTGCTTTGCGGCGGAACAGGTCTTTGATCCACTCGCGAAAAGCCTGCAGGCGGCCGATGCGCTCGGGTGAGGCCGACAGCAGCGCAAACAATAGACGCCGCAGCGGTAACCATAAAGTGCTGGCCGGAATCAGAAATTCAGGCGAGGAAGAAAAGATAAACGCACCGGAAATCATCAGCGCCGAAACGATAAAACCGTTGAGCGAAATCATAATATTGGCTTTAGTAGCCGCCAGCGCCAGCAGTTCCATCTCCGAGCGCACGGCATTGCGGAACATGGTTTCCACGCCCTTATTGGTGCTCGATCTGATCGGCAGATGCCGCATTCTTTCCGGCCTTGCCTTTCTTTTTCTCCTCTTTTGCGCCCGCTTTCTTTTCAGGCTGCTTTTCGCTACCGCCGGTTTCAGCAGTTTCGGCGTTTTTCAGGCTGCTTTTTGGCGCTTTATCAAGCGTTAGACCGTTTTCAGCTGCTTCTGCATTTCCGGCGGGATATCGCTTTCAGGCTGCCTGAAAGCATCGCCGTGCGCCGTTTCCGTTTGATCGCCGGCACGGCTTTCGCCGCGCACTTCCAAATCTTCAGGCTGCCCGAAAGCCGCCGGCTGTCCGCTTTGCTGATATTCCATATTGTGCCTCCGTATCGGTACAAGTTCACAAAAATGCCGGGCCGATTCTAAATGAATCTGCTTCAAATTCCCGACTCGTTGAAAAATAATTTACATAGCGGCAGGATATGTAGGCAAATGCACCGAACGCTTAATCAATATCACGAAAAAGCAGCCTGAAAGCGTTTTTCGTGCTTTCAGGCTGCTTTTTATGCGGATGGTTGGGGCTTACGGCGTTTTCGGCGGAATTTCCAAACGGGGGATGACCACCACCCATTTGTCCAGCTCTTTGGGAATCCTGGCATCGCGTGCTTCGTCTTCAGGCGGGTAATAAACGCAAAAGCCCTCGACAAAGGCGCGGATGCGGCCGTTCAGCGCGGGATCGGCCAATCTCGGGAATACGGATGTTCCGAGCCAGCTGCGCCACCGCAAAGCTGCCGCTGCAAAACTGGTACTTTTTGCCGCGCAGACGGATGTCCAGCTCGTCGCCGGTTTTCAGGCTGCTGACCCTGCCGCAATATTTCTTTAATATTCGCCAGCTGCGGTTTGCCGCGGCAGCTTCCGTTTCGTCGCGCACGGTAAAGCCGATATCCAATCTCGCCACCCTTATCCAATTTGCTGCCGAACACCGACAGCACGCGGTATTCGATATCCATTCCGGCAGCGGCGAAAAGTCTTGCGCCACGGTTTCAACTTCACTATTTGCCAATTTTTCTATCCACAGATGACGCGGCGTGCCCTGCAGCAGCGTCAGGGTTTCGATGGCGCGGGTCATGGCAACGTAATACAGGCGCTGCTCGCTTTCTTCTTCGCTGCGCCAGCCGCCGTCCAACACGAAAACGTGTTTGAACTCCAATCCTTTTAGCCGCATGGGCGGTGCCGACAAACAAACCTTCGTTGTGGCTGTCGCCGTCATTGCCGACGTATTCGTAAAGCCAGTTGCGCAAAAAGGCCTGGGCAAAACCGGGGCGATCGTCTTTCAGGCTGCCTGAAGCGGGATATTCGTGCTCGAAGTCTTCGGCCATTGCGGCAAACAGTTTCTGCCACGACGCCGCTTCGCTGCGGCTGCGGATGATTTCGACAAAGCGCTCAGGGCGCAACGGTTTCGCCTGCTTTTTCCAAATCGTCGAGCAGGCGGACAAATTCGCGGCTGCATCTAAGGGAATGCCGCCGTCGTCTCGGGGCAGAAAATGGGGAATGCCGTTTTTGCCGGCACCAGGCTCGCACCGGCTGGAGTATTTTGTGTTCGCGCGCCAGCACGGCGACATCTTGGTAACGGAATCCGTCCAAACGCCGCAGCCTTTCGATTTCCGCCATAAGCGCCTGCGCCTGGATATTGGCGGCCGCTTTCAGATTGCCGGTACGCGGCAGCCTGATAATGCGCACGCGCCCCCTGCCGATCGGGGTCTAGCTGCGCCCATTTGCCGCCAGCGTTCTGGGCGCGCCGCTCGATCGACAATAATCGGATGCAGCGCTTTCAGGCGCTCGGGCATGCTTTGATCAGGCGGTTGGCGGCATTGACGATATGCCGGGTGCTGCGGTAGTTGAAGGTCAGATAGTCGAAAGTTTCACGCCGTAATCCTGCTGGAAGCAGCGGATGTAGCGGTTGCTGGTTTGGCGGAAGGAGTAGATGTTCTGGTCGTCGTCGCCCACCGCCAGAATCGTCAGTTTGTCGTCTCGCCGGCAGAGCGGCTGGCCAGCGCCGATACCAGGCGGTAGTGCTCTTCGCTGATGTCTTGGTATTCGTCCACCAGAATATAGCGAAAGCCGGCCATGATGCGGTCACGCGCATTATTGTCTTCGCTGTCGGCACCCGCGCCGCTTTCCAGCAGCTCGGCAGCCTGAAGACACCATTGCTTGAAACGATCGCTGTCTTTTTCCTGCGTGTTTCTCGGTTTTTGTTGTCAAAACGCACGCCTAGCAGCCGCATCGCCATCGCGTCGTAGTGAGCACGGTAACCGCGGCGGCAATGCTGCCGGTGAGCGCAAACAGGCGGCGCTTGATTTCCTGCGCGTACCAGGCGGTTGTAGGCCAACACAATAATCGAAGCCGGATCGGCATGGCAGACTTTGAGCAGATAGGCAACGCGGTGGACGATTACCCGCGTTTTGCCCGAACCCGGGCCGGCCAAAACCAGGCGGTTGCGGTCGCTCTGGTCGGTAACGACGGCTTTTTGCGGCTCGTTGAGCCCTTCGGTAATCCGTTTGTAGGTTTCCTGCGAAACCGGCTCTTTCAATTCGTTGAAGCGGCCTTTGAACCATTTGTTTTTGAACTGGTCTTCACGGGTCTGGAAATAGTCGCGCACCAGCTCCAAGCCGCTTTCGATGCTTTTTCAGCGCGCGCAGGGCGTATTCCTGCATCACATGGATTTGGAAGCGCTTTTCGCCGTAAAAACACTTCCAGCGGACGGTAGTCTTCTTTCAGATACTGCCGCTTTTGCTCCAGCGCCGTTTTGTCCAGGCGGATGGTCATCGGCATGGCGCAGGATGCTCATGCCGTGGTTGAGTTTGAACACCGAAAGTTTGTGCATAAACAGCAGCGCCCTGCTTGATCAGGACTTCGCGGCGGGATTCGGGTATCGAACCGGATAGCTCCAGATCGCTGCCGATGCAGCGCACCAACTCGCCCATGCTGGTTTCAACCACCACGTCTTTAGCGCGCAAATCGGTTTTGGCGGCGAGAAAAGGCAGCACGCACAAACATATCCGGCGGCGCAGCGCGGCATTTTCCTGCAGGGTTTCCCAAGAATCGCGGTTGTTTTTGAAACGCACCCTGAGAATATTGTTGCCCGCATTGCGGATATCGAAACTGCTGCTGCTTAGGGCGTCTGCCGCCGCTTTGTCGTAGGCCAGCGATTCCATCATCAGCTTGATGTCGGCCGGAAGCAGTTGCTCGAGCCGGCTTCGTGCATTTTTGTGGCAGGTTTCGCTTAGAGAAAAATTCTGCGGACGGCCGGTATCGGCGGCGGGGATTTCGTTTTGAGAATCTGCCAGAGCTTTTCTTCTTGGGCGATCACTTCCTGCAGGCGCTTGAGCGACGAGCGGGCGGCGTCGGTGCGCAGGTTGACGGTCATTTGGTGTCGTTGGTCAATACGCCCAATTCTTCCAGCGCTTTCAGGTACGTCGCGCAATCTCGGGTGAAACTGCAGGCGGTGGCCTTGCCCAGCCTGTCGGTACTCAAAAGGCTCGTCGTCGGATGCATCGAAAACGATTTCGGCGATGGTGCGGTAGAGTTCGCGCTTGCGCTGCGGCAGATCGGCTTTTTTCGATTTTTGGCCAGCGCCTGCTCGAGATTCAGGCCGCCTGAACGCGCCGGGAAAATGCGGGTTTGGTTTTCGCTGCGCTCGAGCATGCCGGCGCGCTCCAGCCATGCCAGCGCGGTTTTGACTTTGGTGTCGGCCTGGCGGTCGTCGCTGTCAAAAACTCATATAACTCTCGGTATCGCGCAGGATTTCGCCGCCGCTGACCACCAAATCGTCGTCGCTGCTTTTGCCGGCATTGGCCTTGTCCAGCAGCTTGAGCTTGCTCCATACCGACTTCAAATCGCGCGGCTCGATTTGCGATGAGCGGTTGATGCGAAACTGCACATCCACATCGTCGCGGTCAAACAGCAGCACACATTTGGCATCCTGCTGATCGCGCCCCGCCCGCCCCGCTTCCTGCAGGTAGTTTTCCAGCGAACCGGTGATTTCGGCGTGCACCACCAGCCGCACATTCTCTTTGTCCACCCCCATGCCGAAAGCATTGGTGGCGACAATCACGCGCAGGCGGTCGTTGAGAAAAATTGTCTTGGATTTCGGTTTTGAGGTGGGTGAGCAGCCCGGCATGGAAGTACTCGCACGCCCAGCCCTGCTGTTTGAGCCATTCGGCGTATTGCTCCGCGCTTTGCGCCGCGACACAAATACCACCGCGCCGCCCGCCCTGATGGTCGAGTTCGCGGTGCAGCAGGCGGTCGATATGCTGGCGTTTGGAATCGTCGCTTGCTTCGAGCACTTCGTAAAACAGGTTGTCGCGCCTCGTTGCCGCCGATAAACTGCTTAAACTCAATGCCCAGCTCTTTGCGAAAATGCTCGGTAATGTCCTGCAGCACATCGGGTTTGGCGGTGGCGGTAAAACAGCTCACCGGGCGCCAGCTCGCCGGTTTTTCTTTGCGCTTGGCGATGAATTTGGCGGCATACAGATAATCGGACGGAAATCGTGCCCCCATTTGGACAAACAATGCGCTTCGTCGAACACCCAGCCGTTGATCTGGCGGTGGGCGATGGCCTGGATAAAGCTGCTGTTGCGAAACTGCTCGGGCGCAACAAACAAAAATACCGATATCGCCCAAAGCCACTTTGTCCAAAACATCGGCGCGCACGGTAACCGGCAGCATGCCGTTGAGCATACTGCACCCTGAAATATTGCGCCGCGCCATGCCGTCGGCCTGGTCTTTCATCAGCGACTGCAAGGGGCGAAACCACGATCGTCAGCCCGCCATTGCGGTAATAGCGGTTGACGGCGGGAAGCTGGTAGCACAGCGATTTTTCCGCCGCCGGTGGGCAGCACCGCCAGCACATGCTGCCCCCGCATGCCCGCCCGCACAATGGCTTCCCTGTCCGCCGTCTATGCCCTTCACTTCGCGAAAGGCAGGCAGGCCGAAATAATGATCCAATTGAATTTTCGGGTTAAGGATGTCGCGGCAGTAGCGGCATTCGCTGTCGCCGCAATCGTGGTCGCGAAATTCGGCAATCAGCCGCGCGGTATCAGGGAAACTGGTGGCGCACCCACGGCGCCAGCACCGAATTGCCGCCGGAGACACTCAGCCAGGAGCGCGTAGGCCAGCGGTATATAAAGTTCGGGGCGGTGGATGTCTTCTGCCATCAGCTTTTTGAAACGGGTTTTGCAGGCTTTCAGCCCCTGCCCGGCATCGTCCCGCACCATCGCCCAAATATCCTGAATCAGGCGGGGGATGTCGCGCCTGCCGCCTGCTCCGGCCGGCCGCAGGCATCGGGAAATGACGATTTCGCCGTCCTGCCGGTAGGGGCAGCGCGCCAAACAGGCGGCAATAGACGGCAATCTGTCCGGCCGCGCTGCAAGCATCTTGCCAAAAGCCGTGCATTGGTCCTGAAAAAAGCTGCCAGCAGGCGCGGCAGTCGGCTTCGGGGGAGTTTTTGGCCGAAGAAATGATTTTGTGGTTTTTAATCAGACGGTGGTAGGGATTCTGCGGAAAGGCCAGAGGGCGACAGGCGCAGCGTGTCGATAACCGGCAGCGCCAGCCACGGCGCGGCGGGCGCAGCATCGCGCAGATAGCGCAAATCGTGTTCGAGAATATTGTGCCCCATCAGCCAGTGGGCGCCCTGTGCCAGCGGCGCCAGTTCTGCCAAAGCAGCCTGAAAAACTTTTCAGGCTGCCGGTAGTGCGTTCAAACCCCTGCTCCAAATCGGGGCGGTAGGGCACCAATTTTGAATACGGTGTCGGTGCGCGGATCAACTTCCAAATCGACAATCAAAAACGGCGGGCAAAAGTCGGCTTCATAGCGGGGCGGCGGCAGGTGTCGGCAAGGGCGCAAATATAGCACAGGCACCGCTTCAGGCAGCCTGAAAAGGCAGCCTGAAAGCCGCGGGTGTGGTTTTTCAGGCTGCTTGGGTTTGCAGGCAGCCTCAGTTGGCATATAGGACAAAAAGGTGCTAAAAATCGCTGCAAGCCTTATGCTGCAAGGCTTTAAGCGGGGTCAAAAACCTTTGAACACAAAAAATGCTTTTCTGCGGCTCAAAACAGGTCAAAAAGAACGGCAGACAAAACGGCAAACAACGTTACAAATGCCACAGCTGCGGCAAACGTTTCAGTGGTGGCAAAAACATCAATCCGCAACAACTCTGGCACGCTTACACCGCAGGCAAACAAACCGCAGCGCAGCTGGCAGCTGCTCATCATTGCAGCAGCAAAAACCATTTTTCGCCATCTCAAAAAGCGAATCCCAGCACAGTTTGCCGCGCCCCAATGCGCCAACATCGTGATGGACACCACCTACTTCGGACGCCGTTTCGGCATCATGGTTTTGTTCGACAGCATCAGCGGCAAAAGCGCTTTCTGTTACCGAAGTCAAAAACGAAACCAACGCCCTTTACGCCGAAGCCATCGGCAGCCTGAAAGCCAAAGCGCATTGAATACAAAGCATCGTCTGCGACGTACCGCAAAGGTTTGCCACGATTATTCCCCGATATTCCCGTACAACTTTGCCATTTCCACCAAGTCAAAAACCGTCGGCCGCTACCTGGCACGCAACCCGCAAACAGCTGCGGGGCAAGAGCTGCGGCACTTGGCACTGACGCTGAAAAAAACAGCCGCAGAGCCGGCTTTGAAAGCGGCCTGAAAGCATGGTTCGAACGGCACAAAGACTTCTTCAACGAACGCACGAAGAACTCCCGAAACGGGCAAATCCCACTACACCCACCCAAGACTACGCAGCGCATATTTCAGCCTGAAACGGAACATGGGCAACCTATTTGTGTTTGAAGAGCATCCTGATTTGAGCATCCCAAACACCACCAATCTGCTTGATGGGGCATTTGCCGGATTAAAGCGGCATTTGAGTGCCATCACGGCATGCAGATGGAAAATAAGGTTATCTTTATTAAAGATTATTTCTCATCTCTAGTGATGAGTAGCACCTTTTTGTCCTATAGCAGACTGGTTCTCGAAAAATAGCACCTTTTTTTGTCCTATATGCCTGAAAGTTTGGTTTCAGGCTGCTTTGGTAGCTGTTTGACGCGGCTGCCGGATGCGGCAATCCGTCCGATGGCAGCCGAAGCACTGCCCTTAAAAAGCAGCCTGAAAGCGTTTTTTTGTGCTTTCAGGCTGCCTGCGGGCGGGGTTTAAAACTTCACATTTACGGCAAAGATAAAGTTGCACCCTCATCTGCGGTACATAAGGCAGGTAGGAGTTGTGGATGTAGATTTTTGGTTCAGCAGGTTGTTGCCGTCGAGCGAGAGGGTGTAGTCGGCTTTGCTGATGCGGTTTTTGTAGCGGATGCCTGCATTGACCAGGTGGTAGCCGCGCGTGGAATCTTCGGGCACGGGTACGGCATACAGGCAGTACCAGCGCTGCTTTTTGCGTTTACTACTGCGCCGAATACGCCTTTCAGCCGGCCTGCGATTGGGGCGTGGTAGAACTCGATGCGGGTGTTCAGCCCTTTGTTGGCAAACACGGTGTCGGGGCAACCTTTGCCTGGGCGGCAGTGTCGGCGCTTCGGCGCTGCTTGTCTTCAGGGTAGTAGGGGTCGGTGTAAAACTTGCCGTCGTTGAGCCTGTCGTGGCGATAGTCGGCGCGGGCGGCGCTGATTTTTGATTTTGTCCAGCCAGGCAAAGGGTTGGCGCCATTCGCCGCGCAAATCGAGGCGGCGGGAAAACAGGGCGATTTGCGGGCCGGGGCTGCTGTGGTCGGTGGTGCTGTAGATGTTGTCGTGGCTTCGCGGCTGGTTTTTCGTCGCGTGCCGCAGTGAAAATGCAGCCTCGCGTTTCAAATCGCTGTCGTCCATCAGGTGCGGATACATCAGCAGATAATCGCGGTTTTGGTAGTACTTGCGGTTTTCGGGGTCGAAAAATATGGGCGCTGCACGGGTCGTACATATGGTTGTGGCCGACTACGCCGTAATCGTCGTTGCGGTAGCTGTAGGCCGCGCCGAGATAGCCTTTTTCGCCGACATACGACAGGGCCGACTGTGCCGACGTGGGATTTGTTGTTGGAATCGCGGCAGTACACGGCTTTCTTCGAGCTTCACGCCGGGCACTTTGTACAAACTCGATTTACGGCTCAAACCTTCCAGCCGCAGCGCCAGATGGTCGCCCACGCCGAGCGTGATGCCCGCCGTGGCGGTGCGTCTTTTGCTGGCGGAATCGGCGCGCACCAGCATTTCGCCCTCGATGCCGTTTTCAGGCTGCTTTTCGGGAATGCGCCCGTCGGCCACGTTGACCACGCCGGCGTGGCGATGCCGAAGCATAAAGCAGCGTCGGCGTACCGCGCACCAGTTCGACCTGTTATGTAGCAAGGTATCGGCGGCTACGACGTGATCGGGCGAAATCGCCGATATATCCACCACGTCCGAGCCGTTTTGCTAGCATTTTCACCCGCACGCCCTCCTGCCCGCGTATCACCGGCGCACCACGCCGCCGCCGAAAGGATTGCTGTCACCCCGCCTCGCCCGCCAAAGCGTTGCCCAGCGTGGCCGAGCGCGCATGGAATTTTTCGCCGTCGATCACCACATCGCTGGCCTTGCGTCCGCTGCCCAAAGGCAGGGTTTGCACGGCTTTGCGTTTGCCGCTGACGGTAACCTGCTGCAGGGTTTGACCGTCGCCGCCTCGTCTGCCCACGCCCAAGCGCTTACCGACAACAGCGACAACACCAGTATTTTCTTTTGAAACATATCCGCAATTAAACATTGTTATACCATAACTAATTTTATGGTTAAGATTGGTTAAGGCGTCAAGTGCTCATTGCCGCTTTCAGGCTGCCTGCACCACAAACACACGCTGCGGCGCTATAATCCGCTTCCTGATTTTCTTTACATTTGACCGACATCATGCTGACACCCGAGCACTGCGCGCTGCTCGAGCGCCCGTTTTCCAGTTTGCCCAGCTGAAAAATACTCGCCCCGAAAACCATTCCCAAAAATCAAAGCCGACTACAAAGCCGCCTGGCAGGACTGGCAGGCGCTGATTTTGCGCGTGCTGACGATCTCGGCGCTCCTGTTCGCCCCGCCGCACATCGAGCGCTGGTGCAACGGCTGGCAGGTGCGCGCCCACTTTTTCGCCTACTTCAACACGCCCAATACGCCGATTCCGCCGCCATTTTCTCCATCCTGCTCAACCGCCGCCGCTTTAAGCTGTCAGCCTCGATTGGCACTGCTACAAAGCCGGCAAATCCCCCATCGCCCCTACCCGACTACAACCGCTGGCTGGATACCCTCGATCGCAGCGCCTTTGCCGCTTTCGACATCTGGCACGGCGCCGAGAGCGAATACGCCGACTACCAAACACTCGCCGAGCGCGACGCCGGCCATCTGTAGCTGCAAGACAAGGACGACTTTTTTCTGCATCGGCCGCCACATCGAAAAAGACCGTCTCGACGGCAGCGACCCCGCACCGTGGATTGCCGCCAATATCCGCGCCCTCGCCCCGCTCTACGAAGCCTGCCACGGCGGCTAAACGCCCTTTCAGGCAGCCTGAAAAGCTGCGGAAAAGCAGCCTGAAAGTCGGTTTTCCCGCTTTCAGGCTGCCTTAATAGGCAACAGCCGCCCGCAATATGATGCGGGCGGTTGTTGCTTTTGGTTTTCAGGCTGCTTTCTCGAAGCCGAGGCAGCCTGAAAACGTTATTTCGCCGCGCGGTAATCGGCATCGGCTTTGGCAAAGCGCTCCTGCACTTCTTTGACGGCACTTTGTCGGCCAGCGACACCAGCACAGCCACCAAGGCACAGGCGATAAAGCCGGGGACGATTTCGTACACGGTAGTCCAGCCGTTTTGGCCGGCGGCGAGCGCGGGTTTTTGACGAACTCGGCCCACAGCACCACGGTAACGGCGCTGCCACCATGCCGGCCAGCGCGCCGGCGGCGGTGATGCGTTCCAGAATACCGACAAAATCACCACCGGCCCGAAGGCGGCGCCAAAACCTGCCCAGGCGTAGGACACCAGTCCCAGCACTTTGCTTTCGGGGTCGGAAGCAATCAGGATGGAAATCACGGCAATCGCCAGCACCATCAGGCGGCCGACCCACACCAGTTCGGATTGCGGGGCGTTTTTACGCAGAAAGCCTTTGTAGAAGTCTTCGGTAATCGCGCTGGAGCACACCAAAAGCTGGCACGAGAGGGTGGACATCACCGCCGCCAGAATCGCGCTCAGAATCACGCCGGCAATCCACGGGTTAAAACAGCAGGGTGGACAGGGGCGATAAACACGCGCTCGTGGTTGCTTTTCATTGCGGCTACATCGGCCGGATTGGCGGCAAAGTGGGCGATGCCGAAATAGCCGATGCCACCGCGCCGCCCAGGCACAGAATCATCCAAGTCATGCCGATGCGGCGGGCGGATACCAGCGATTTGGCGCTTTCGGCCGCCATAAAGCGCGCCAGAATGTGCGGCTGGCCGAAGTAGCCCAAGCCCCAGGCGGCGGTGGAAACGATGCCGACGAAAGTCGTACCCGCCAGCAGGCTACCGTATTGTTTGCCGGTTTCGGCGGCTACACCCTGAATGGCGACGGACATCTGCTCGGCGCCGCCCAAGCCCAGATACACCATCACCGCGTCAGAATCATGGGGCGAAAATCATCAGCGAAGCCTGCAGGGTGTCCGTCCAGCTTACGGCCAAAAAGCCGCCGAGGAAGGTATGAACGATGGTCGCGCCCGCGCCCTACCACATGGCCTGGTTGTAAGTCATGCCTTCAAACAGGCTTTGGAACAGGGTTGCCCCCGCCACAATGCCCGAAGCGCAGTAAATGGTGAAGAAAAAGGTGAAGAAAAACAGAATAATCACGGCCGAAACCACCTTCATCAGATACGCCGCGCGCTGAAGCGGTGGAAGAAATAGTCCGGCAGCGTCAGCGCGTTGTTGGCATGCTCGGTGTGCACGCGCAGGCGGCGGCCACCAACAGCCGCCGACGGTCAGGCCGATGGTGATCCAGGCTTCGCTCAGGCCGCTCAGGTAAACCGCGCCGGGCAGACCCATCAAAAGCCAGCCCGACATATCGGACGCACCCGCCGACATGGCGGTAAATGAAGGGCCGAGACTGCGGCATGAGAGTCGAGAATGTAGTCGTCGAAATTGCGGGTGGAGAAATAAGCTGCCAGACCGAGTCAGCAGCACCGCGATCAGATAGATTGCGAAGGTAATATACATCGATCTCATAAATACTTACTCCTTCTTTAAGGTTTTTCTTGTTAAACCATCGGTTTTGCGATTGAAAGCAATTTCGAACGGCGAATCGTTATACTGGATTAGCTGCCGATTTTCAAGATTTGCAAAAGCAAGGTTTGTTTTATGTTAATGCCGCTATCAGGCAGCCTGAAACGGCAAACGTCAGGAAGCAGCCTGAAAGCCCCGTTTCGGCTTTCAGGCTGCTTTTTGGGTGTCGGCAGAGAACTTAATCGGCAAAATCGTCCCACGAAACCGGCGTGCAGCAGAGACCGCGCGCTTGAGCGTTTTGGCCCAGCAGCGCGTCAAAATGCTTGGGCGCCAGACCGTAGCCCGGGCGCACGCTGCGGATGGCGCCGGCGTCGATTGTTTCGCCCGCCGGCATATCGCGCACGAAATACAGCGAGCGGCGGAATTTGATGTTGCCCTGCTCGCTGGACTTTCAAACCGTAGTCCACCGCGCCGAGTGCCCGCCAGGCGGTACGGCTGTCGCGGCACAGCGCCGCCAGCCCGTCCGGCTCCAACGAAAAGCTGTCGTCGGGGCCGCCGCCGTTTCTGTCGAGCGTGAAAGTGTTTTTCGATAATGCAGGCGCCCAGCGCCACGGCGGCAACGGCGGTGGTGTTGTCCAGCGTATGGTCGGACAGGCCGGCAGGTAGCTGAAACGCTGCGCCATATCCGGCAGGGTGCGCAGATTGTAGTCGGCGGCGGGCGCGATAGCCGCTCACGCAGTGCAGCAGCGCCAGTCTGCGGCAGCCGGCGCTGCGGGCGGCATCCACCGCTTCGGCGATTTCTTCGGCATCGGCCATGCCGGTGGAAAATAATCAGCGGTTTGCCGGTCTGAGCGGCGCGGCGGATCAGCGGCAGATCGACGGCTTCAAAAGAAGCGATTTTTGTAGGCCGGCGCGTCCAGGCTTTCCAAAAGTCTCGACCGCGCTTTCGTCAAAGCGGGCGAACTAAACAGGGTAATGCCGGCGCGCGGGCGTAATCAAACAGCGGCTGAGTGCCACTCCCAGGGCATATGGGCTTTTTGGTACAGCTGGTAGCAGCGACTGGCTGTCCCACAACCCGCCGCGGATCATAAAGTCTTCGCCTCGCACGGCAGGGGTGATGGTGTCGGCGGTGTAACTCTGATTTTCACGGCATCGGCGCCGGCCTTTTGGCTTCGTCGATAATGCGAAAAGCGGTTTGCAGGCTGCCGTTGTGGCTGGCAGACATCTCGGCAATGATGTAGGGCGGATGGCCGGAGCCGATGGGGCGGTGGTTAATGTGCATGGTTTATCCCAAACAGGTTGTACACAAAAATAAACATTGAGGCAAAAACAGCGCAGGTAGCATAAGCCGACGTATTTGATCCAATAAAAATGAAAAATCCCTGCGGCATCGTTTTTTGTATTTGGCGCGTGCCAAGCAGAATTCTCAAATAATCTGGTTGCACTGCCAGTTTTTCGCCAAAAATCCCCAATCGAGTTAAGCGGTATCTCGCGCTTGCAGACGATGTAGGCGCTGCGCCAGTAAAAGCAGGACAAATGCAACGATAGCGATCCGGGAAAAGAAAGTCCCATCTCGAGTTCTCCGAATAAGATGGGTAGGCAGACTTTATTTTCAGGCTGCCTTGTGCCGCAAAAGCAGCCTGAAAAGCCCAAAAACCAGCTTTTCAGGCTGCTTTTCCATTGGCAGCCATCTCACGAAAAAGCAAAAACAGTGGAAGTGCGAAAGAGACGCCGATTACCAAGCCCAAAACAGACCACATCATCCATGCTTTGCCTGCCTTTAGTGATTCCGACACCGCGAAAGCAATAAAAACCAGCGCCGATACGATTACATCAAAGGCAAAAAGGTGCTGATATGGCTGTAAAACAATTCATCAAAAACAAACCTACATCAAACCCATGCGCCACAAGAAACAAGCCAAACGGGATTAAAGGAAGTAAAGCACCCAACAAACTCAGCAGAGCATATACCTTAACCATTTCGTCTCCGGTTTAAAAATTTTCCAAGCATCCGTGCCGCGCAAAAATCAGGGAAAACTGCGCCCAAGCAGCCTGAAAAACCGAAAACCGGCTTTCAGGCTGCCCTGCTGCTATTCTTTTGGCGTAGATGATTTCAACGTCGTAATCGTCGTCGTCCCAATCGTCGTCATCTTCGAATTTGTCCTGCCATTCGGCCTGGGCAGTCAGCGGCGAATCGAGTCCGCTTTCCAAACGCAGCACCGAGAGCAGCGAATAGATGTCTTCGGGCAGCGGCGCTTCAAACCGTAGGGTCTCGCCGCTTTGCGGGTGGACAAAGCTCAGGCGGTAGGTATGCAGCGCCTGGCGGCCGTTCAAGCCCTTTGATCTGCTGCCTGACCACTTCGGAACAGGGATGGCGCGGGTTGCCGTACACCGCATCGCCGGCCAGCGGATGGCGCGCTTCGCGCATGTGCACGCGGATTTGGTGGGTGCGGCCGGTTTCCAGCGCGCATTCGATGATAGCTGTGGTCGCGGTAGCGCTCCAGCACTTGATGTGGGTAACGGCTTTGCCGCCGACTCTGACCACCGCCATTTTTCAGGCGGTTGTGCGGGTCGCGGCCGATGGCGGCGTCGATTTTGCCGTCAGCGGGCACGATGCCGTCGGCCACCGCGCGGTAAATACGCTTGACGCTGCGGTCTTGCAGCTGCTGCACCAGATGGTTTTGCGCCGGCAGGGTTTTGGCCCACCACCATCAGGCCGCTGGTGTCTTCTGTCGAGCCGGTGGACGATGCCGGCGCGCGGCACCTGCGCGAGCGCGGGACAATGCGCCAACAGGCCGTTGAGCAGCGTGCCCGACCAGTTGCCCGCCGCCGGATGCACCACCAGACCGGCCGGCTTGTTGAGCACGATCACGCTGTCGTCTTCACACACAATGTCCAGCGCCATCGCTTCGGGGCAAAGGCCAGCGTTTCTTCGTCCAGCTGCGGGCGCACTTGATTTCTTCGCCACCGATCAGTTTGTCTTTGGGCGAAGCTGCGCGTTTAGGGCTGACCGCGCCGTCTTTAATCCAGCCTGAAAGACGGCTGCGCGAGTAATCGGGCAGCAGTTTGGCACAGCGCCGCATCCAGCCGGCTGCCCGCCAAATCCAGCGGCACGGGCCAGTTTTACCGGCTTTTGTTCAATCGGGCTGCCTGAAACGGCAAATCATCGTTATAATCCGCGCCGTTTTCAAAGGGAAAGTTATCCATGAAAAAATTTCTGCTTATGATTTCGTGGCTGCCGCCCTTTCCGCCTGCGCGGGTTCGGGCAAACAACAAGGCCACTGTTGACAAAGAAGCGCAGGCACGCAGGGCTGGTCGTCCGACTCGCTGTACAACGAGGCGCGCGAAGAATTGAATTCCGGCAATTATACGCGAGCCTCCGCGCTGTATGAACAGCTCATCTCCCGCCAGCCCGAAGGCCGCTACGTCGAGCAGTCGCTGCTGGAAACCGCCTACGCGCAATACAAAAACGAAGAGCCGGCCAAAGCGCTCAACACCCTGACCCGCTTTGAAAACAACTTCCCGGCAGCGTCAATATGGACTACGCCCTCTATCTGCGCGGGCTGGTATTGTTTGGCGAAGACCAGTCTTTCCTGAACAAACTGGCCTCGCAAGACTGGTCCGACCGCGACCCGCAGGCCAACCGCAACGCCTACCGCGCCTTTAACGAGCTGGTTACCCGCTACCCCACCAGCAAATACGCCGACGACGCCCGCAAGCGCATGGCGCAGCTGGTGGATGCCTGGGCGGCAACGAAATCGCCATCGCCCGCCACTGCGCCAAACGCGGCGCCTATGTCGCCGCCAACAACCGCGCGCAAAAAGTGCTGCAAAACTTCCAAAACACCCGCTATGTGGAAGAAGCGCTGGCGATTATGGTTTACAGCTACCAGAAAATGGGCAACACCCAGCTGGCTGGCGACACCCGCCGCGTGCTGGAAACCAACTTCCCTGAAAGCCCCTATCTAGAATGGTCGGCCAAAGACACCCCGTGGTGGCGCTACTGGAAATAAGCAGCCTGAAACCCTCCGGCTGCCGCAGGCACCGCAAAGGCAGCCTGAAAACCGTTTCAGGCTGCCTTTGCCGCACCATCAAACCTGTTTCAGGGCTACCCCTCGCGCATATAATGCCCGCTCCTGCCGAAAGATTCCCATGTTACTATTCATCGACAACTACGACCCTTCACCTACAACATCGTCCAATACCTTGCCGAACTCGGCCAAGACGTGCAGGTGCGCCGTAACGACGACATCACGCTCGACGAAATCGCCGCACCTCGCGCCGCAATACCTGCTGATCGGCCCCGGCCCCTGTTCGCCCAAAAGAAGCCGGCATTTCGGTGGCGGCGATGCGCCATTTTGCCGGCAAACCGCCGATACTCGGCGTCTGCCTCGGCCACCAGACCATCGGCGAAGCTCTTCGGCGGCCGCGTGGTGCGCGCCAAAAACGCTGATGCACGGCAAAACCTCGCCGGTATTTCATCACGGCAGCGGCATGTTTGCCGGCCTGCCCAATCCCGTGCAATGCACGCGCTACCACAGCCTGGTCATCGAGCGCGACACCCCGCCCGACCGCCTGGAAATCACCGCATGGACAGAAGATAACGAAATCATGGGCGTGCGCCACAAAGACTTCGCCATCGAAGGCGTGCAGTTCCACCCCGAAGGGCTGCTCACCGAACACGGCCACGACATGCTCGCCAATTTTCTCCAACAGCACGGCTGAAAGCCGGCAGGCGGCAGCAACGCCCTTGCCGCCACCCCGCAGGCAGCCTGAAACGGCAAAAACGGCTTCAGGCCGCCTGTTTTCCCTTTTTCCGCATACGCGCCCTGCCCGGCGGCGCACAGGATTGCCCATGAACACACTCTCGCAGTTATCGGCAGCGCCAGTCTGGCGCGGCTGCCGCAATGGCACACCGGCGCGCGGCGCATCGTCCGCACCCCCTACTGCCAGCCCAGCGCCCCGCTTTTGGAAGGCGAAGTCGGCGGCCGGCCGGTGGTGTTTCTCTGCCGACACGGCCTGAACAACACCATCGCCCCGCAGCTGATCAACTACCGCGCCAATATCTGGGCGCTGCACAGCATCGGCGTGCGCCGCATCGTGTCGGTATCCGCCGTGCGCCCGCTGCACGACGGCTTCAGCGCCGGCGAACTGCTGCTGCCGCACGATCTGATCGACTACACCCACAGCCGCGAAAGCAGCTTTGTCGAACGCGGCACGCTGGAAAAACGCCTACACCGATTTCACCCACCCCTACGACCACGCCCTGCGCGACGAGCTGCTCGCCCTGATCCGCCAGCGGTAGTGCCGGCGCACGAAGCGGCGGTTTACGCCTGCGTGCAGGGGCGCGCGGCTGCCCACCGCCGCCGAAGCCCGCCGCATGCGCCAGGACGGCGCCGACGTGTACGGCATGACCGCCATGCCCGAAGCCATACTCGCCCGCGAGCTGGGTATGGCCTACGCCCATTTGTGTGGCGTGCTCGCCCCGGAGCGCGACGGCAGCCACCCCGCACCGATGCCGTGCGCCAACTGATCGACCGCCTGTAAACCCCTGTTCGTCGCCGTTTTCAGGCTGCCTGAAAACCCAAAAGCAGCCTGAAAGTCCGTAGGATGCGCACCGCGCACCATCCCAAATAAAAAGCAGCCTGAAAACCCCGCCTGCTACCGCAACGCAAATAAACCGGCACGGCATGGCAAAAGTTTTCAGGCTGCCTGAAACCCAAAAGTAGTCCGAACCCGTAGGTTGCGCACCGCGCACCATCGTCCCAATGCAAAAGCAGCCTGAAAGCCCACCCTGAAAGACATCCGCCCATGCAAACCTATCTTGTCGGCGGCGCCGTGCGCGACGCCCTGCTCGACCGGCCGGTCGAAGACCGCGACTCGCGGTGGTGGTCGGCGCCGACGTCCCAACCATGCTCGATCGCGGCTTCAAGCCGGTGGGCAAAGACTTTCCCGTTTTCCCTGCAACCCCGAAACCCGCGAAGAATACGCGCTGGCGCGCACCGAGCGCAAAACTGCCAAAGGCTATGCGCTTTACCAGCTTCCACGCCGACAAAGACGTTACGCTCGAACAAGACCCGCAGCGGCGCGACTCTGACCATCAACGCCATGGCGCAGGGATAACGACGGCCGTCTGATTGACTCCCCTACGGCGGTGCCGAAGACCTGAAAAACGGCATTCTGCGCCACGTCAGCCCCTGCCTTTGCCGAAGACCCGGTGCGGATACTGCGCACCGCCCGTTTTGCCGCCCGCTACGGCTTTTGCTGTCGCCCCGAAACGCTGGCGCTGATGCGGCAGATGGTTGATAACGGCGAAGCCGAAGCACTGGTGGCCGAGCGCGTGTGGCAGGAGTTGTCGCGCGGCCCGATGGAACCGCATCCGCGCAAGATGATCGACATTCTGCGCAAAGCGCGCGCTCAAAGTGCTGCTGCCCGAAGTCGATGCCCTGTTCGGCGTACCGCAGCGGGCGGACTTCCATCCCGAAAATCGACAGCGGCGAACACACCCCGCTGGTGCTTGAGCGCGCCGCCGCCATGAATCTGGGGCTGCCCGAGCGCTATGCCGCGCTGCTGCACGACTTTGGGCAAAAGCGCTCACCCCGCCGATATGCTGCCGCGCCACATCGGCCATGACAGCGCCGGCATCGAACCGTGCGCGCCGTCAGCCGCCGCTATCGCGTGCCCAAAGCCCTGCGCCGAGCTGGCCGAATTGGTATGCCGTCTGCACATCCGCCTGCACCGCGCCAGCGACATCCGCCGCCCGCGCGCCGTACTCGACGTGCTGAACGCCGCCGACGCCCCTGCGCCACCCTGAACGTTTTGCCGCCGCGCTTGCCGTCTGCCAGGCCGACCAGCAAGGCCGGCTCGGCCGCGAACACACGCCCCTACCCCCAGCGCGCTTTCTGGCTGGCGATGCTCGATGCCGCCCGCGATATCGACACCGCCACCATCGCCGCCGCCCATACCGGCCGGGCCGCAGGACATCCAAAAACGCCATCACCCAGGCGCGGCTGGCGCAAACCGCGCGCAGCTGCCCGCGCAGCTTTGCCCGGCTGCACAAGCGTACCGTCTAAACCGCAGGCAGCCTGAAAAAGCTGTTTCCCTTTCAGGCTGCCTGAAAACGGTTTAACATCACGCCTGCGCCGGCTGTGCCTGCGAAAATTCCCGCCGCAGCCGCCTTCCGCCCCCAACCATCCGAGCAACCCGCCATGAACAAAACCGCTCTACACCCTGATCGCCCTTGCCGCCATCGCCTTTGCCACCCTGTTTAACCACAGCGCCGCCTTTTCCAGCGGCAGAAAGCAGCGTCCCCCTGCACCCGCCTGCCTGGACAAGGCGGCTTTGGCGGCTTCGGCGGAAGCGGCCACAAATGAGTGCCGCCATCGGCAGCCACGGCCTGCTTGACTTGTACGGCTGCCCTGCCCGAGCGCTGCGCGACGCCGCCAAACTGCAAAGCGCCATGGAACAGGCCGCCCGCCGCCGGCGCGCGCATACTTTCCGCCCATTTCCACCGCTTCGGCGACCACGGCGGCATCACCGGCGGCTGCTGCTGGCTGAATCGCCATCAGCATCCACACCTGGCCGGAACACCACTACGCCGCCGCCGACATCTTCCCTGTGCGGCAGCCTGAACCCCGCACACGCCCGCCTTGCGCCTCGAACAGGCGCTGCAAGCCAAACACAGCCGCTGGCAGCAACACCTGCGCAGCCTGCCCGCCCTATTCGCGCAGCCTGAAACGGGCAAATAAAGCATTCCAAGCAAAAAGCAGCCTGAAAATGGTTTCAGGCTGCCTGCCGCAAACAGATTTAAAACCAACGGAAAACCGCTATGGAATTTAAAGAACTGATCCCGAACTTTCTGTATTTGATATCCAGCAAACAAAAGACTTTTATGAAAAACTGGGTTTCAAAACAGAATATGAACGCAAAAGCAGACAAGTTTGTTTTTATGTCTTTCCAAGGCAGCCAGTTTATGTTTGAGCAAATCCGCGACAAGGGCTGGAATACCGGCGAATTGGACTATCCCTTAGGGCGGGGAATCAATTTTTCCATCGCCACCGACAATGTTGAAGCGCTCTATGAAACGGTGAAAAAGGAGCAGATAGCGATTTATCGGGAGCTGACAAGAAGCTCTTATGAAATCCAAGGCGGCATCGTAGCAGAGCCGGTCGAATTTCTTATCCAAGACCCCAATGGTTATCTGTTAAGGTTTACCAACTGATGAATCATGCCGGAGCTGGAGCCGTTTTTGCCGGCCTTTTGCCGTTTGGCGGCCGGCTGTCAAGCCTTTATATCCGCACAGGTGCCGATTACCAACAACTACAGGATTACGCAGCACCCTAGAAAGGCTTTAAAGTAGAATCCGCGCTTTTTCAAAGGAAGTGGTAAGGATGATTATCTGGAGCGGCAAAGGTTTGCCGGGTGGTTTTGGCGATGGGGCTGGGCATGCTGGCTAGGCAGGGTGGCGGCTCAAATGCTGGCTGCCCATATTTATTTTTCGTCGGCGGCGCAAATGGACAGCGTGGGCTTCGTATTCGCGGCGGATTCAATTTCGTGCTGAGCCGCTTATTTGTTTCGATGCTTCTTTCCTGTTTTTATCCCAAACCGTTATTGGACGGTGATCTTGGCGGCAATGGGCATCTTGCTGTTTTTAAAATTGTCTGATGCGTATCGCCCGCCCGTGCCCGGTCTCCCCTACCCCAAGCAGCCTGAAAACGGGTGCCGCATACAGCAGCCTGAAAACCTTTCAGGCTGCTTTTTGTATCTTGATTAAACCGCTCGGCGATCAGCCTTGCAGCGACCACGCCAGCTCTTCGCCGGCGAGCATCGGCACCACTTCGCTCTCGCCAAAAGCGCGAAAGATTCGGGTACGCGCTGGGCTGTTTGACCAGAGTGATGGTGTCGCTGTTGCGCGGCAGGCCAGAAGCGGGCGCCGTTGTGCGACGCAAAGGCTTCGAGTTTGTCGAGCGCGCCGGCGTTTTTCGAAAAATCTGGGCGTAGATTTCGATGGCGTTGGCGGCGCTGAACATACCGGGCGCAGCCGCAGGCGTTTTTCTTTGGCGCCGCGCGGGTGCGGCGCGGAATCGGTGCCGAGAAAGAATTTGTGGGACTGCGCACCGGTAACGGCATCAATCAGGGCGCGGCGGTGGCTTTTCGCGCTTGATAATCGGCAGACAGTAAAAATGCGGGCGCACGCCGCCGACCAGCAGGTGGTTGCGGTTGAACATCAGATGCTGCGGGGTTACGGGTGGCGGCGCAGATTGTCGCCCGCTGCGCTCACCAGCGCGGCGGCTTCGGCGGTGGTGATGTCGCTCGAACACGGTTTTTCAGTTCGGGCAGCTCGCGCATCACCGGCTGCAGCACGCGCTCGATAAACACGGCTTCGCGGTCGAAAATATCGATAGCGGGGTCGGCTACTTCGCCGTGCACCAGAAAGCGCATATCCTGCGCGGCGATTTCTTCCAATACCGGCAGCAGTTTGAACAGATCGCTGACGCCGGAATCGGAATTGGTGGTGGCGCCGGCGGGATAGAGTTTGAACGCGGCGATGCCGGCGGCTTTGGCTTGGCGCACGGTATCGCGGCTGGTGTTGTCGGTAAGATAGAGCGACATCAGCGGCGTGAAGCGGCTGCCGGCGGGGAATAGCGGCTTCGATTTGGCGCTTATAGTCGAGCGCCTGCGCCACGGTAGCTACCGGCGGCTTGAGATCGGCATCACCAGCGCGCGCCCCATCTGGCGGGCGCTGAAAGGCACGACGGACTTGAGCGCGGCGCCGTCGCGCACATGGAGATGGAAATCGTCGGGCGGGTAATGGTTAGGGGTTTGCATGGTTTGGGGTTTCTTGGCGGGTTCTTGGTAGTTGAGGGTTCGGGCAGCCTGAAAAGTGTGGAAACGGAGTTTCAGGCTGCTTTTTGTTTTGTTTTTTTGGTGCGCACCCCACGGCAGGGGCTGTTTTGGGAGTTTCGGCGGTGGGTGCGCCCCGCGCACCGTTTGTTTGCCGGTTTCCGGTTTTCAGGCTGCCTTGCGGCGGATCACCATTTGGAATACGCCGTTTTCCAGCGTTCTCGGACGACAGCAGCTCGTGGCCGGTGTGGCGGCAGAAGGCGGCGAAAATCGCCGGGGGCACCGGGATCGGTGGCGAGTACGAATCACGCTGCGCGGCGGCGGCTCAGCGCTCTTTTTGGCGCGTAGGATCGGCAGCAGGGCAGCGCAGGCCGGCTGCAGGGTCTCAGGGTTTGGTCGCTCATTTGAGTTCCTTGTGTGTGATATCGGGCGCTTCAGCGGGGCAGATGGGGCGCAGCCACCACATTCCCAGGCTGTAAAGCGGCGTGCCGCTCAGGCCGGCGAGCAAGAACCAGCGCCCTTTGCGGCGGGAGTGGGGCACAGCCAGTACACGTACCAGGCTGGAAGCTGAAAAACATCGCCAGCGCCGGCAGCAGCAGCTGGCGGTCTTTAAAAGCGGTTCAGGGTGTAGCTTTGCTGAGCACACATAAACCCTGCCACAGCGCGGCGGCAGCCAGCAGCATCACGCCGGCGGGGCAGGGAAGATTACGGCAAGTTCGGTGGTATTCATTGTTTGGCGGTTTCGGGCGGATTGAGGGTTTCAGGCTGCCTAAACTTCGGCTTGGGCGTCGCGGCAGTAATGCTGCGCCCAAGCAACGGCAGCCTGAACGGCGGCGCGCGCCTGCGGGCTGTTTTCCAGCAGCTCGAGCCGGTTAGCGCCGCGCCCTGCGCCAAAAATATCGGCAACATCGGCGGCGGCAAGTTTGGCGGGACTGTCCAAACCCATTTCGTGCAAACGCCGGATGACGGTTTTGCCGACGCCCTTTGCGCGAGCAGGGCTAGGTTTCTTGGTCGGTAAAGGGCATGGTTTTTGCCTTTCTTACAAAAACGGTTTTCAGGCTGCCTGAAAGCGCTCAGTCTTCCATATCTTGCGGTGACTGTTGCGGCTTGGGCGCTGCCTGCCCTTTTGCGCTCGGCTTTGCGCGCTTCGCGTTGGGCTTTTGAGTCCGGCTTCGCGCTGGCGGGCTTTTTCAGCCAGGTTTCCCATTGCTGCGGAGTTTCCAGGGTGATGCGGCCGATTTGACCGTCGCGAAAATCGGTGAGCACCAGTTCGGCGGCTTTTTGGTAGTTGGGACGGCCGCCGCCCATCAGGGCGCCGCGTGCCACCCATTCGAGCCATTGGTCGTCCTGCCAGTGGCTGGACGGGTCTTTGTCGGCGCTGTAGCGTGCCTGCAAAAGCGGCAGGTAATGGCGGCGCAGGTAGTCTAAAAGTTCGAGCGCGACTTCTTCTTCATCGAGCGCGTTGCGGCCGATGAGCGCCGCCGGCGGCAAGATTGTAGCCGCCTTCTTCAACGATGATTTTCGGCCACAGCATGCCGGGGTGTCGTAAAGCCAGAAATCATCGGCCAAGAGCAGGCGCTGCTCGGCTTTGGTGATGCCCGGTTCGTTGCCGGTTTTTGCGGACTTTTGCCGAGCATGGCGTTGATCAGGGTGGATTTGCCGACGTTGGGGATGCCGCAGATGAGCACGCGCAGGGTTTGTCGATGCCGCTGCGGTGGGCACCAGAGCCCCTGCTGGCGGCGATCAGTTTCTGCGCGGCTTGGCGCTCGGACGCATCGAGCGCAATCGAGCGGGTTTCTTCACGGCTGTTGAAGTATTCGAGCCAGACGGCGGTGCGCTCAGGGTCTGCCAGGTCTTGTTTGTTTAAAATTTTTCAGCTTTAGCTTGCCGCGCGCGAGTTGCGCCAGCAGTGGGTTTTCGCTGGAAGCGGGCATGCGCGCGTCGAGCATTTCGACCACCATGTCCACGCTTTTCAGGGCGTTCGGCAATCGCTTTTTCGCCTTGTTCATGCGTCCCGGAAACCATTGGATTGCCATAGAGTCTGCCTTGTGGGTTTGGAAAACGGGCTTTCAGGCTGCCTGAAAGCGGCTGGGAGAAAAACGCGCGATTATAGCAAAGGCATTGGAAGCACAAAGCCTTTGCGCTAAATGCCGCCCCTGTTTTTAGGACGCACACTGAGCGAGCAAGAACAAAAACCGCTAATCGACTTCCCCTGCCGCTTCCCGATCAAAGTGATGGGCGAGCAACATCCCGATTTCAACAGCGAATTTCTGAAAAACCGTGCGCGAACACGCGCCCGATACCGCCGACGAACACATCCAAACCCGCCCCAGCAGCAAGGGCAACTATGTCAGCGCCACCGTCAGCGTGCAGGGCCGAAAACCAAGAGCATCTGGACAATATCTACCGCAGCCTGACCGCGCATCCGATGGTGAAAGTCGTACTGTAATGAAAACTGTCTTTTTGGGGCGCCGCCCCTATCTGCCGGTATTCGAAGCGATGAAGCAGTTCAGCGCCGAGAGAAATGCCGATACCGAAGACGAATTGTGGGTGGTGGAACACGATCCGGTGTTCACCCAGGGCTTAGCCGGCAAGGCCGAACACCCTGCTCGGCGACACCAGCATCCCCGTTGTCCAGATCGACCGCGGCGGCCAAATTACCTACCACGGCCCCGGCCAGCTTTGTCGTTTATACCCTGGATTGACTTCAAACGCCTGAAAACCGGCGTGCGCAGCATCGTTTCCGCGCTGGAAAAACAGCATTATCGCCACCCTTGCCGACTACGGCATCGAATCGGCTGCCGACCCCAAACGCCCGGGCGTATATGTGGCCGGCAAAAATCGCCTCGCTCGGCCTGCGCATCAAAAACGGCGCCGCCCTATCACGGCCTGGCACTCAACGTAAACATGGATCTCGGAACCTTCGCCCACATCAACTGCAGGCTACGCCGGACTCAAATGACCCAAATCCCTGATCTTGCCTGCCCCCTGCCCCGAGCTTGCCGAAGTGGCTGAAAAACTCACCGGCCACCTGCAAAGGGCAGGCGGTTTTTCAGGCAGCCTGAAAACAGCTTGAGCCCGAACCCGATTAAAAACCGCCCTGAGCGCACCATTCAGGCAGCCTGAAAACCTCAAACCCACACGAAAGAGCACACACCAAAAATGAGTTCCACCGAAGCCACCAACCCCTGGACAACCGCCAAGGCGTCAAACACACCGGCGCCAGCAAAACCGCCCGCATCCCGATCAAAAGTCGTCCAGCCCGAGCAGAAGCTGAAAAGCCCGAGTGGATCCGTGCCAAGCTGCCCAATCCCAAAAATTCTTCGAGATTAAAGACATCCTGCGCGAGCAGAAAAATGGCACACCGTCTGCGAAGAAGCCGCCTGCCCCAACATCAGCGAATGCTTCAGCCGCGGCACCGCCACCTTTATGATTATGGGCGACATGTGCACCCGCCGCTGCCCTTCTGCGCCGTCGGCCACGGCCGCCCCAACCCGCTCGACCCCGAAGAGCCGCAAAACCTGGCCAATTCCAGGTGCGCCATGAACCTGCGCTACGTCGTCATCACTTCGGTCGACCGCGACGACTTGCGCGACAGCGGCGCCCAGCACTTGCCGACTGCATCACCGCCATCCGCCAAACCAGCCCCACTACCAAAATCGAAATTCTCGTGCCTGATTTCCGCGGCCGGCTCGACATCGCCCTGAAAATCCTGGCTGAAACCCCCGCCCGATGTGATGAACCACAATCTGAAACCCACCCGCGCCTGTATAAAATGGCGCGTCCGGGCGCTGACTACAAACACTCGCTCGAACTTTTGCGCCGCTACAAAGAAATGATGCCCCACGTGCCCACCAAGTCCGGCATCATGGTCGGCCTGGGCGAAACCGACGACGAAGTATCGCGAAATCCTGCGCGACATGCGCGCGCACAACATCGAAATGCTCACCATCGGCCAATACCTGCAGCCCTCCGACTACCACTTGCCGGTGCTGCGCTACGTTACCCCCGAGATGTTCAAGCAGTTTGAAAAAGAAGCCTACCAAATGGGCTTCACAACGCCGCCTGCGGCGCCATGGTGCGCTCCAGCTACCACGCCGACCAGCAGGCTGAAGAAGCCATGCGCGAAGCTCCACGGCGGCGGCTGCAGGGCATCACTAAACGCCCGTTCCGCAAAAGTTTCACCAAACAGCCGCCCACATGCGCCAAGGCAGCCTGAAAGGTTTTCAGGCTGCTTTTTGCCTTTCAGGCTGCCTTACCTGTTATCAGCCGGCAAGGGATTTTGCGGTGCCGACAATACATCGAAACCAGAGCGCGGTTCAAAACCACAACCTGAAGCAGCCTCGAAAAGCACTCGGACCTTTTCAGGCTGCTTTGGTTTGACAGTCGGCGGCGCCTACTCGGAATCGGGGCTGCGGGCAAGTATGGCGCGCTTGCCGCTATGAGTCGGGCGCGGAGACGATGCCTTCGGCTTCGAGCTGGTCAAACAGCGTAGCGGCTTTTGCTGTAGCCCAGCGCGCAGGTGGCGCTGCAGCGACGAAAATACTGGCTTTTTGCGTGCGCAGCAGCACGTGCCACCGCTTCGTCAAACAGCGGGTCGCGCTCGCCGCCGCTGCCGGCCGGATGCTGGCCGAACAGATCGTCGATACCGCCGTTGAGCAGGTCTTCCACATAATCGGGCTCGCCGGTCTGCTTCAGATACTCGACCACGCCGTGCACTCCGTTGTCGGCAACAAAGGCGCCGTGTACGCGCTGCGGGTAGCCGGTGCCGGGCGGCAGGAACAACATCGCCCTGGCCGAGCAGATTTTCGGCGCCCATCTGGTCGATGATGGTGCGGCTGTCGACCTTGCTCGACACTTGGAAGGCAATACGGGTGGGAATATTGGCTTTAATCAGGCCGGTAATCGCATCGACGCTGGGGCGCTGCGTGGCGAGTATCAGGTGGATGCGGCGGCGCGGGCTTTCTGCGCCAAACGGGCGATCAGTTCTTCGATTTTCTTGCCGGCGGTCATCATCAGATCGGCAAACCTCGTCCACTACCACCACGATAGCCGGCAGTTTTTCCAGATATTCGGGATTGTCGGGCGTCAGGCTGAAGGGGTTGGCATAGCGGCGGTACAGCGGCTTTGGCGGAAGTGACTTTTTCGTTGTAGCCGGCCAGATTGCGCACGCCCAGATGGCTCATCAGGCGGTAGCGTTTTTCCATTTCGTTCACGCACCAGTTCAGCGCGTTGGCGGCGAGCTTCATATCGGTAACCACCGGCGCCAGCAGGTGCGGGATGCCTTCGTAGATCGAGAGTTCGAGCATTTTCGGGTCGATCATAATCAGGCGCACATCTTCGGGGCGGGCTTTGAACAGCATCGACAAAATCATCGCGTTCACGCCACCGATTTGCCTGAGCCGGTGGTGCCAGCCACCAAGAGATGCGCGCGCCTTGGCCGAAACCGAGCATTACCCGGTGCGCCGCTGGTGTCCCGCCCAGCGCCAGCGCCAGCTTGGACGGATTGTCTTGGAAAACCGAAGACTCCAGAATCTCGCGCAGGCGGATGGTCTGGCGCTTAGGATTAGGGCAATTCCAGTCCCCATGCAGGTTTTGCCGGGATGGTTTTCGACCACGCGGATGGCAGCCACCCCAGCGAGCGCGCCAGGTCTTTCCAGATTCATCACCGAATTGCCGCGCACGCCGACATCGGGCTCGATTTCGTAGCGGGTAATCACCGGCCCGCATAGGGCATCAAGCACTTTCACTTTCACGCGGAACTCGGCCAGCTTCTCTTCGATGGTGATGCTGTTTTGCAGCAGCTCTTCCTCGCTCTGCACCGCCGCCGGATTGTGCTTGGGGCGGCAGCAGAGCTCATCGGCGGCAGCTGGCTGTTGCCGCCCTCGCCGTGGTCAGAAAGCCCTCGCCCGATTCCAGCCAGCGCTGCCACCGGGCGCTTCGTTATCCGGCGGCAGGGCGGGTTTCCAAAGCCCTCCAGCCAGGCGGTATTGACGGTATCGCTGCCATTGCCGTAAAAACTTTCGGCAAAATGGTTTTCAGGCTGCTTTTGTTCGCGGTAATACTGCTCGAAATCGGCTTTCGGGTCCAACCGGTATCGTGTGCTGCCAGCTGAATGGTGCTGCGGGCTTTCCGCAGCAAACGGCTGCACTCGGCGGATATTCGCTTTCAGGCTGCACGGCGGCATAGCCGGCATCAGGCGGGCGTTCGACGTAGGCGGCGCGGAAATTAAACGGGCTCTCAACAATCTCCGGCGCGCGCGGCGCATAGGGATCGGGCGGCAGCCTGAAAAGATGCCGGCTGTGCTTGCGGCATGGCCTCGGCGCGTGTCGGCGCATAGCCGCCGTAAGACGGTGCCGGACGGCGGTTGCGGCGAAAGGCGGCGCGTATTGCTGTTGTTCAGGTTTTTGCAGATTTCGTCTTCGGGAATCACGCTGAGCGCCTGTTCGGGCTGCGGGCTTGGCGGCACGGCTCTTCGATTTCGCGGCGGGCGCTCTGACGGCGGTTTAGCCGCTCGCGGATGTCTTCCAAGTCGATTTCTTCAGGCTCGCGTGTGTAGCTGCGGCGGATTTGCGGCAGCGGCGGCAGCTTGTTTTGGATTTCCTCCAACTGCTCCAGCGCGCGCCGGCGCACCGCTGCACCGCCGGATCGTCGGCTTCGATGGTTTGCGCCGGCCGCTTGCTGCCGGCAGCCTCCTGCTCCTGCCTTACCAGCCGCAGCGCTTCTTCGTCGCTGATGATTTCTGCGCTCGGAAAGTGCGGCGGAAAAAGTATGGCGGGCGGGGCGGCGAGTTTCAGGCTGCCTGAAAAAGCCGTCGGTACTGGTGAGTGGCCGGCAGAAGCGGCGGGAACTTCGCCGCTGAGAATGTCGTCAAGCGTGATAATTTGCGCCGACCGCCGGCTTGGCGGCGGGCAGCGGCTCGGGATCGGCGGGCAGTTCGATGGGCGGTGCGGCCGGTTTTGGTGCGTTTGGCCGGCGCGGGCGTTTCGGCATCGGCAGCGGCGTCTTCGTCTTCAGGCAGCAGGCTCGGCTGCTGCTCGTCATCGTCCATCAGGATAAAGGCCAGATCGTCGCAGCTGCGGCGTGCTCACCGGCTGGCGGAAATTGAGTGCACATCTGTTCGGCTCGGCCTGGTGGCGCGCCGCTTCGGCCTCGTAAAACTCCAGCTCTTCCTTCCAGGCACGGCTTTGCCAAGTAAATCCAGCTTAACAGCAGGAAAACGGCAAACAAAACGACAATCAGCGTAATCAGCATGCGGCGGTTGCTCCACGGGGGAAAACGGTGGGAAAACTGGCGCGGATTTTACCTTTTCCGCCCCCGTTTTTACAGTATTAAAACGGCAAAAGCACCGGCATTTGGCAGTTTTGCCGCAAATTCGCGCCGCGTTTTGCCCGAAAAAGCAGCCTGAAAGCGGCGGATGCCGTTTCAGGCTGCTTTGGGAGTAACTTTAAAGCGTTTCAGGCTGCCCGCTGCCCGCGGAAGCGGCGCCCGGGCAGCCTGAAAATCAGGCGACGCCGTAACGCTCGCGGTAGGCGGTCAGCTGCGGCAAATAGCGGCTGATTTCGGCATTGCCGCTGTTTTGCAGCATGGCAAACAAATCCTGCAGATTGGCGATCGCCACCACCGGCAGGCCGTACTGCTGCTCGACTTCCTGTACGGCAGACAATTCGCCCGTGCCTTTTTCCATGCGGTCAAGCGCAATGACGCACCGCAGCCGGCTCGGCACCGGCAGCCTGAATCAGCTTCACCGATTCGCGCACCGACGTGCCGGCGGAAATCACGTCGTCGATAATCAGCACCGCCCTTTGAGCGGCGCCCCACCAGCGTGCCGCCCTCGCCGTGGTCTTTGGCTTCCTTGCGGTTGTAGGCAAAAGGCAGGGTTGCGGCCGCGCTCGGCGAGCATCATTGCAGTGGCGGCGGTCAGGATAATGCCCCTTTAGGCGGGGCCGAACAGCATGTCGAACGCAATGCCGCTCTCGTCGATCGCCTGCGCGTAAAAAGCGCGCCAGCGCCAGCGTGGAAGCGCCGTCGTTAAACAGGCCGGCATTGAAAAATAGGCGACTGACCGCCCGGCTTTGGTGGTGAACTCGCCGAACTTCAATACTTTTTGTTCGAGCGCGAAAACGGAGAAAAAATCCTGACGGAAATCGGTCATGCGCATATCCTTGCAAGACGGGTTGGCAAAGGGGCGGATTATATAGCGAAAGCGTTTCGGCCGCTGGCTTTCAGGCTGCCGTGCCGCATCAGAAGCCGCCGCCCGCCCCTGCCCCCGCCGGCGCAGCTTTGCACAATAGCGCCGCCCTGCCGCAAGGCAGCCTGAAAACGGCAAAAACCGGTTTTCAGGCTGCCTGCCCTGTCCAACCTTTCGCGAGCTTTCATGATCCCCTACGGCCGCCAAACCATTTCCCAAGACGATATCGACGCCGTCGTTGCCGTCCTCCATCCGATTTCTCACCCAGGGCCCTGCAGGGTGCCGGCCTTTTGAAAGCAGCCTGAAAGCCTCATTGCGGCGCGCGCATGCGCCGTGGCGGTGAAACAGCCACTTCCGCCCTGCATCTGGCCTGCCTTTGCGCTCAAGTGCGCGGCGATGTGCTGTGGACCTCGCCCATCACCTTCACCGCTTCGGCCAAACTGCGCGCTCTACTGCGCGTGCGGATGTGGATTTTGTCGATATCGACCCCGCCACACTGAATATGTCGGTTTCCTCGCTCGAAGCCAAACTGCAGGCTGCCTGCGCATCCGGCGCTCGGCCGCCGAAAATCGTCGTCCCCGTGCATCTGTGCGGCGAGCCCTGCGATATGGCCGCCATCGGCGCGCTGAGCCAGAGAATACGGCTTTGCGGTGATGAAGATGCCTCGCATGCTGTCGGCGCATTTTCAGGTAGCCTCGCCGGTCGGCGCCTGCTGAGTACAGCGACATCACCGTCTTCAGCTTTCATCCGGTGAAAATCATCACCACCGCTGAAGCGCGGCGCCGCGATGACCACCGCGCCGATCCTGGCGGAAAATGGCGCTGCTGCGCAGCCACGGCATAACCCGCGATCCCGCCGCGATGACGCACGAAGCCGACGGCGGCTGGTACTACCAGCAAATCGATTTGGGCTACAACCATCGCATGACTGAGCTTCAGGCTGCTCTCGGCGTAAGCCAGATGCGGCGGCTGGACGAACTTGTCGAACGCCGCCACGAGCTGGCCGGGCGCCACGACCGCCTGCTCGCCCCTGCCCCTGATCCTGCCGCCGCGCAACCCGGCCAGCCACTCGGCGCTGCACCTGTATCCGGTGCAAATCCGCGCTGACAGCGGCAAAGCCGCCGCGACGTGTTCGACTACCTGCGCTGCCATCGGCATCGGCGTGAACGTACATGCATCCCCGTCCACACCCAGCCCTATTACCGGCGGCGCCTTTCGGCTTCCAAAACGGCGATCTTCCCCGCCGCTGAAGCCTATTACCAAAGCGCCATCAGTCTGCCGCTGTATTTCGGTTTGAGTTTCGACGAACAGGATAGCAGTGGTGGAAACGCTGGCAGCGGCGCTGGCGGCAGTAATGCAGGCAGCCTGAGAGGGTGCAGGCTGCTTTTTGTTAGATGCGGCAGGCGTTGCTCGCCGCTGTGCTTTTTCATTTTATTAGGAGGCCGAATCATGCTACCGCAAACCCTCACTGAAGTCCGCCAGTCACAGACGGCTTGGATGCCGAACTCATTGCGCTGCTCGCCAAACGGCAGGCGTTGGTGGAACAGGCTGGGCGGCTCAAACCGCGCGGCGATGCAAAGCCGCGCGCGCCCGACCGCGTTGCCCTAGGTGATTTGCCGCCCGCTGCGGACGGCCGCTGCCGCAGGGTTGTCGCCCGATGTGGCCGAAGCTGTGTGGCAGGCGATGATTGCCGCATTTATCCGCTTGGAAACCGAAATCAATCGGGCGGAATGAAGAAAGTGCAGGCTGCTTTCGGTGCGGCGGAAAGCCGTTTCAGGCAGCCTGCGGTTTATCGTGCGGTAGGGTAATGCCGTAGCGGCGCATGAGTTGGTGCAGTATTGCCTTGACGGCGGCGCAGCGGCGGGCAGGGTCGGCCGCATAAGGCGCGGTTATCCGTGCGCGCAATGCACCGGCTTCCTGCACGGTCAGCATGCCGCGGCAGCTGGCCAGGGGTTCTGCGGTTTTAACGGCTTTCAGGCTGCTTTTTCCCCACGGCACCGATAAGGAGAGCGCCAGTGAAGGTCCTGATTCCACCCGCCATCGCCCCGCTGCTGCGCCGCGATCTCAATCCCGCGTGCGCTGGCCGCCGAGCTGTGGGCAGTTTTGCGCTATCTCGCCCCCTGAACAGCTGGCCGGCGACAACGGCAAATACATGAAACTCTGCAACCGCCTGGTACGCGCTTTACGATCTGGGCGAACGGCTGACTGACCGCTGTAGTCACCGCCGCAGCATCGCCGCCATGCGCGCGCGAAATGATGGCGCTGCTCCGAATGGCGCAACGGCGTGGCGGGTGCTGGCATGTCGGTCGGCACCGGCCGCGATTTCGCCTTTATCCCGCCGCAAATCGACACCGGCAGCCTGAATATCGTCGGCGCCGATTTGTCGCCTGGGCATGCGCCGCGCCGATAAGCTCTGGCGGCATAAGCTGCCGTTTACGCCGCTGCACTGCGCCGCCGAAGATCTGCCCTTTGCCGACAACAGTCGCGACATCGTGTTTCGGCGTCGGCGGCATCAATTTCTTCTCAACAAACAGCGCGCTGGCGGAAATGCTGCGCGTACTAAAGCCCGGCACGCTGCGCGATGGTGGCCGACGAAACCCAGGATCTGATCGAGCGCCCAATACCGGCGCAACCCTGCTGACCAGAAGCGCGTTTGACGGCGCACGTTTCGATCTGTCCGACATCGAAAGCCTGATTCCCTGCCGCCGCGCTTGGAGCGCCAAACTCATTTGCTGTGGGACGGTCGTTTTTATGCGCTTACCTTTCGCAAGGCCTAGGGTGTATTCAAGGCGGGACAAAAGTTTCAGACTGCCTGCACAGCATAACCAAGTTACGAAGCAAAAACAGGCGCTTGCTTTAAAACGGCGGCGCAGGCAAAAGGCAGCCTGAAAAACCCATCATCGAAAGCAGCCTGAAAGCGGCAAACCGGCTTTCAGCGCTGCTTTTGGCGTCTGGGCGCTCATAGTCATCAGCATAGCGCTCGGCGGCAAGCGGCGGCGGATTTCCTGGCCCAGCGCGCTGAGGCACTTCGCGCTCGATCACCCGCACCAGCGAACTCGAGCGGCAGGTTGTTTTCCTCCTGCAGGCCGAAGGGCTCCGCCCAGCTGCGAGCTTAGGCGTCCAGGCCGAGAAACACATACACCAGCCAGGCCACCATCAGCGGCGTCCACAGGCCGAGCACGGATTCGATGCCGAAGGGCAGCATGATGCAGAAGCTGTGAATCGCGCGGTGCAGCAGCACCGAATAGGGCAAAGGGCAGCGGCGTACTGGCGATGCGATCGCAGCCGGCCTGGATTTCGCCCAGCGCTTCGATGTGGTGGGTCAGCGCGCTATAGACTACTTCGCCGATCTGCTCTTGGCGCAGGGCGGCAATCAGATCGCGCTGCATCTGTTCGAGCACAAACTGCGGCGGATTGGGGTGGTTTTGGTAGATGTCGGCGCCGCCTTCGCCGTATTCGAGAAACAAGTCGGTGTGGGCGGTTTGGTAGCGCAGGCGGTCGCGCAGCAGGCAGGTGAAAAGAATGCTGCGCCTGAGCGGGTGACGGCGGCGGTCGGTATCAAGCGCGCGGCTGTCGCGGATCAGATGGCGCTCGGTGCTACCAGCCTGCCCCACAGCTTGCGCCCTTCCCACCAGCGCTCGTAGCAGGCGTTGCTGCGAAAAGCCGAGAAAGATGGAAAGCACCACGCCGAAAATGGTAAAGCCGACCAAAGGCGGGGAATCGCCAGCAGGCGGTAGTGCGACATCACGCCCATCACCACCGACAGCCCGGATAAGGCGATGAATCGCCGGCAGCACTTTTGGGAAGATGGTGCCGCGCCAGGCAAAGAGCATCGGCAAAAATGCCCTCGCTTCTCGCGGATAATCATGCGGGTTGGGGTTCCTATTTGGGGGTTGTTTTTATCAAACGGCTTTCAGGCTGCCTGAAATCGTCTCAAGCGACGTCATTAGCTTACGCAAGTCCGCATACGTACCCCGCGCTGGCGGGAATCTTGGAACCCTAAGCAGCGGCTTGTTTTTCAAGTATTGCCGAATGTCACCAAGATTCCCGCCTACGCGGGAATGACGGCATAGCTTAATAGCGGAGTAAATCGGGGATTCAGGCTGCCTTATCCTTTGCCGCTAGTTGCCGCCCCTGCCGCTTTTTCACGCTCACTTGGCGGGTTTTCTTTTGCCGCCGCTGTTGCGCTCTTTTTCCGCCTTTGCGCCCTTCGCGTTTGGCGATGCGGTTGCTCAGGCTGGCGCGGCGCAGCGGTTTGTTTTTCACTTTTTTCGGCGGTTTCTTCATACGGATTGTCGCTCGACGTTGTACTGAATCCGCAGCGGCGTGCCTTGCAGGTTGAAGGCTTTGCGGAAGGTTTGGGTGAGATAGCGGGTGTAGTGAATCGGAGATGTGCTGCAGCGAATTGCCGTGGATGACGATAACCGGGCGGGTTCATGCCGCCTTGGTGGGCGTAGCGCATTTTTCGGGCGTACCAAACCGGCGCGCGGCGGGCTTGGCGCTCCATGCGCTTTGCAGCACGCGGGTGATTTTGGGCGTGGGCATATTTGATGAAAGGCGGCGTCGTAGGCAGCCTGAATGCTGGCAAACAGGCCGTCGATGCCGCTCTCTTTGAGCGCGGAGATGTAGTGGAACTTGGCGAAAATCGAGAAATACAGCTTTGCGGGCGATGTCGCGTTTGATGTCGTTGCGCCGCTCTTCGCTGATGCCGTCCCATTTGTTTACCGCCACCACCAGCGCCCGCGCCGCTTCCAGCGCGAAAGCCTGCAATCGTGGCGTCTTGGTCGGCGATGTCTTGCTGCGCGTCCAGCACCAGCACGGCTACGTTTGCCGCTTCTATCGCCTGCATGGCTTTGATAACGGAGAATTTTTCTACTGCTTCATCTACTTTGCCGCGACGGCGCACGCCGGCGGTGTCAGTAATAATCGAAGGGCTTGCCTTCGCGTTCAAAATCAATGTGGATGCTGTCGCGCGTGGTGCCGGCCATGTCAAACGCAATCACGCGCTCTTCGCCTAAAATGGCGTTGACCAGCGTGGATTTGCCGACATTGGGGCGGCCGATTACGGCAAACACGGGGTGTTTGTTTTCAGGCTGCGTTTCGTCCGCATCGGGGAAGTTTTTCCAGAACTATCTTCAATCAGATAGTAAACGCCGTCGCCGTGCGCGCCGGAAATCACATGCGGCTCGCCCAGTGCGAGTTCGTAAAACTCTGCCGCCAGCACGGCGCTGGGCTGCCGCCTTCGCCTTTGTTTACCGCCAGATACACGGGGCGCGGCGACTGGCGCAGGCGGTCGGCAATGATTTTGTCTTGCGGCGTCAGGCCGGTGCGGGCATCGACGAGAAACACCACGGCATCGGCTTCGTCCACGGCTTGCAGGGTTTGCTTCGCCATTTCGTGCAGGATGCCGCTGTCCACCACGGGCTCAAAAGCCGCCGGTATCCACCACCAGATAGGGCTTGCTGCCGACTGCGCCCGTGCCGTAATGGCGGTCGCGCGTGAGCCCGGGCAGATCGTGCACCAGCGCGTCTTTGCTGCGCGTGAGGCGGTTGAACAGGGTGGATTTGCCGACATTGGGGGCGGCCGACTAGGGCGATGGTGGGTTTCATAGTTTGACTTTCTCGTTTCTAGGCCGCCTGAAAACGGGTTTCGGGCGACCAGCAGGTGCGCAATCAGGGGATAGGCACGGGGTGCGGGAAATAAGGCTGCGGGTTTCAGGCTGCCTGAAAAGGGGGAAAAGGGTTTCAGGCTGCCTTTTGCGTTTTACGTTTTTAGCGTCCTAAAGCTTAAAGCAGCCAGTTGTCCGGTGCGCGCAAAAGCGGCAAGGACAAACAAGATGCTCTTCACGGTTTTCCTTTCCTTGCAGATAGTATCAGGCAGCCTGAAAGCGGGGAACGGCTTTCAGGCTGCCTTTTATGCCGCCGGACAAGGCGTTTAGTCGGCGGTTTTCATTTCCAACAGGTCGCGGGCGGGCGAGTCTTCGGGCAGTTTTTCCAGCGCGGCTTTGTAGGCGGCGGCGGCTTCTTTGGTTTTGCCCTGCGCGCTGTAGATGTCGCCGCGGGTTTCTCGATCAGGGCCGCGGTAGGCTTCATCGACTGCGGTGAGCGAGCGCTTTGAGCGCGTCGTCGTCTATTTTGCTGCTGCAGGCGCACTCTGGCCAAGTTCTGCACGGCGGCAGCCTGAACGGCGGGCTGCGGGGCTGTTGGCCTGCAGCCATTGGTAGGTGGCGGCGGCTTCGTCGTATTTGCCGGCGTCAAACCGCTTGGCGGCCACTTGGAAGGCGGCTTCGGCGGCGCCCATGCGCTGTCAGGGTATTCCTGCTGCAGGGTTTTGAAGCGGCCTTCGTCCTCTGCAACGCCGGCGGCCAGCGCGGCGGCGGCTTCGGCGCGTTTGCCGAGCTGGTGCTGGTAAATCACATAGCCGAAATAGCCGATAGCGGCGGCCACCAGCGCGGCAAAATACCCATTTACCGCCGCTGCGCCACTGGTGTTTGGCGGTTTCGATGTCTTGTTGTTCGTCGTGATGGGCGGACATTAGCGGCTCCACTGTTTGAGTTGTTCGGTCAGGTCGGCGGCGGGCACGGTGGTTTGTTCGTGGCTGCCGCGCATGTCTTTCAGGGTTACGCTGTTATCGGCTACTTCCTGCTCGGCCACAATCAGCGCAAAAGCGGGCACCGGACTGGTCGGCGCGTTTGATTTGGGCTTTGAGCTTTTGGCTGCCGCAGTATTGGGCGACGGCGTAACCGGCTGCGCGCAGTGCGGCGGCGTGGCGCATGGCGGCCAGCGTGCTGCCTTCGCCCTGCTGCATGATGTAGATGTCGGGCGCGGCTTCGGCTTTCAGGCTGCCGTATTCGCGCACCAGCAAAGCAGTAGGCGTTCGATGCCGAGAGCAAAGCCGATGGAAGGGGCGGGCTTACCGCCGAGCTCTTCAATCAGCCCGTCGTAACGGCCGCCGCCGCAGACGGTGGCTTGGGCGCCGAGTTTGTCGGTCGTCCATTCGAATACGGTTTGGTTGTAGTAGTCGAGCCCGCGCACCAAGCGGCGGTTTTCTTTGTATTGGATGCCCAGGCCGTCGAGCAGGGCTTTGAAGCTGTCGTAATGCGCCTGCGATGCTTCGCCCAATAATCGACGAGGCGCGGGGGCGTTGTCGGCAATCTGCTGCAACTCGGGGTTTTTGCTATCGAGCACGCGCAGGGATTGGTGTGCAGGCGGCGGCGGCTGTCTTCATCGAGCTTTGTCTTCGTGCTGCTGAGATAGGGCGACCAGGGCGCTGCGGTGGGCGGCGCGCTCTTCGCGGTTGCCCAGGCTGTTGATTTCCAAGGTGAGATGTTCGGCGATGCCCAGCTCGCGCCACAAATCGGCGCACATGGCGATGATTTCGGCGTCGATGTCGGGTCTGTCAAAAGCCCAGCGCTTCGATGCCGACTTGCTGGAAACTGGCGGTAGCGGCCTTTTTGCGGGCGTCGCGGCGGAACATCGGCCCCATGTACCACAGCTTTTTGCGGGGCGTTGTGCAGCAGGTTGTGTTCGACCACCGCGCGCAGGCAGGAAGCGGTGCCTTCGGGGCGCAGACTCAGGCTGAGGCTGTCGTTGGAATCGGCGAAGGTGTACATTTCTTTGCCGACCACGTCGGTTTCTTCGCCGATGGAGCGCACGAAACAGATTGGTCGGCTCGACGATGGGGGTGCGGATTTGCGCGCTAGCCGAAGCGGCGCGTCCAGCGCAGCACGGTTTCTTCTTCAAAGGCCCGCCAGCAGGGCGGCGTTGAGTTTGAAGTCTGCCTGTTCGACCGCGAAGGTCGTTCATGCCTTTTTACGGCTTGGATCTTTCTATGCCATATCTTGAGCTGTGGAAAAAAGAGGGCTACGCAAAGCGGCGGGCAAAACGGTTTTTCAGGGTCTGCCTGAACGCTGCGGCGGACGGGTTTATATCACGAACTGGCGTAACATACTGGCTGCCAGCGCGCTGAACTGGCGGTATTTCTCGCTGCCGCCGATTTTGTCGGCCGCCAGCGAGATTTTCGATCAGCGTGCCGCTGCGGTTGCCGTAGAGCACGCTGCTTTTTCGATTTGGAACTGGGTCTGGCCTTTTTCAACGTAAGGGCACCACAAAAGCCTGAATCATCTCGCCGCCGGCGAGCTCTGCAGAATCAGGCTTTTTGACGTCGCCGGCAGATCGCCGCCGATAAAGTGGAAGGGTGCTGTTGCCGTCGGCGCGTTGAAGGAATAGATGAAGACTTTATGCTCCAGCCGCGGATTGTTCAGCAGCATGATAGCTGCAGCAGCATCGCCCGCAGGTCTTTGGCTTCGGCGGCGGGCGCCTGGCGCTGCTGCCGGTTTTTGGGGAGATTGAGCCATGGTCGGTCTCCTTTGTTTCAGGCTGCTTTTGCCGTCAGGCAGCTCGAAAAATAACGAATGGGCTTGTCCGGCGGAAAAAGCCTTCAGGCTGCCTGAATCGGAACTCACGCGCGGCGCGTTGCTTTCTGCCGCCTTCGCCGTAATTGGTTTCCCAACATATTCCTGCACACATCGCCAGAAATTCGGCGGCATATTGTCGCCTTTGAGGGGTTACTGCGCTCGCCGTCCACAAACGGGGGCGATGGGGTTTCGCCGGTGCCAGGCAGGCTGATGCCGATATCGGCCAGCTTGCTCTCGCGGGCCAGCGTTGACCACGCAGCCCATCACCGCCACGTTCAGCGCTTTCCACGCCGGTATTTGTCTTCCACCGGCATCTGCATGCGCAGATACTGCTGGATGTCGCGCGCCAGCTCTTGGAACTACGGTACTGGAGGTGCGTCGCAGCCCGGCAGGCGGTTACCATCGGCGTGAACGAGCGCAGCCCCATGGTTTGCAGGATTTCCTGCGCCACTCACCACTTCCTGCGTGCGCGCGATGTGCGCGCTCGGGGGTGAGCGAGATGCGGATGGTGTCGCCGATGCCTTCCTGCACCAGCACCGCCAGCGCGCGGCGGTGGAGGCGACGATGCCTTTGCTGCCCATGCCGGCTTCGGTCAGCCCCAAATGCAGCGGATGAGGCGCAGCGGGCTGCCCAGATCGCGGTAAACCTGAATCAGATCCTGCACATTGGACACTTTGCAGGAAAGGATGATTTTGTCTTCGGGCAGCCCCAAATCCACCGCTTTTTGCGCCGATTCGAGCGCAGAAACGATCAGGGCTTCCTTCATCACTTCTTCAGGCTGCCTGGGATTAGCCGATGCCAGGCTGGCATCCATCATCCGCTTGGCGAGGCTTTGGTCGAGCGATCCCCAGTTCACGCCTGATGCGCACCGCTTTGTCGTGCTCGGCAGCGGTGCGGATCATAAAGGCGAATTTTTCGTCGCCCTTGGCGCCTTTGCCGACATTGCCGGGATTAATGCGGTATTTGGACAACGCGCGGGCGCAGTCGGGAAACTCGGCCAGCAGGCGCTCGCCGTTGAAATGGAAGTCGCCCACCAGCGGGCGTGGGGCAGCCCATATCGTCCAAACGGCTGCGATTTCGGGCCACCTTGGATGCGGCGTCGGGGCTGTTGACGGTGATGCGCACCATTTCGAACCGGCTTCGCTTTCAATTCGCGCACCTGCAGGGCGCGGTAGCTGGCATCGGCGGTGTCGGATATTGGTCATCGACTCGCACGACAACCGCGCTTCGGAGCCGACGGTCAGATGGTCGATGCGGACTTGGGTGTGCGGCGGCGTAGGGGTTTCATTTTTCAGGCTGCCTTTACTGCGGCTCGGGAGGCAGCCTGAACGGTGCCGCCTACGGTAAAGACGGCGGTTTTGCCTTTGCGTTTGCTGTCGATGTCGATGTTCTCGCCGCCGTAGCTGGCGGTGGAACCGATGGCGTAACCCAAAGCGCACTTCGATAGGGGGCGCCGTCGTTCAGCGGTGCTCGCTGCGGGCGGAACGATTTGGCTGATCAGGATTTCGCCCTTGGCATTGCTGACGGTCAACATGGTGCGGTAGCGGGTGTTGATCACCAGCTCGCCGCCGGCAGCAGCCGGTGCCGACGCCGCGCCGGAAGCGGGCCTGCGGCCTTCCATCGGCTTGACGACCATATTGCGCTGCCACCAGCGGCACTGGAAGCCGCCTGGCTGCCGCCGCTTTGCACCGCCGAACCGGCACCAGCTTCCCTGACGCAGGTGCTCGCTTTGCGACTCTGCCCTGCCAGTAATAAATGCCGACGCCCAGCAGCGCGGCGGCCAGCAGACCGAAAATCCAAGTGGGGAAACGGTTTTTCAATTCTGGTTGACCATGCTGTCGGCCGCACTGCTGCTGCGGGCGCGAACGCTCGATGCTTTCCGGCGGGTACGAGTGCGCCAGATAGCTGTTGAGCACGGTTTCGTCCAAATCGAGAAAAGCGGGCCGTAGCTGCGCAGAAAGCCGCGCACAAATACCGGCTCGGGCATATCGTCGTAATCGCTGCTTCAGGGCTTTTCAACCTGCCGTGCCGGCAGTTTCAGCTCGCTCGGACACTTCGCCCAAAGACAAACCGCGCTCTTCGCGCTGGCGGCGCAATCTCGGCACCCAGCGCTGCCGGAGCGTCGGCGCTGCTGATGGCTGACGAGTTTGCTTTTCGCTCATTATTCGCTCTTCCAGTGGTGATTTTTGCAATCTCTTCGGAATAGGGGAAACTCGCCGCGCAGCTGGGCTTCGTATTCGTAAGCTTCCTGTTTTTTGTACCTCTGCGCTTTCGGCAATTTTCCAGCCTAAATAGAGATCGTCGGCGCCGAGTTTTTCCACTCTGGCGCTGGAACACGCGGAAATGCGGTCGGCCCCGGCAACGTTGCCAGCCATAAGCTTGGCGCGGCGCGCTCTTTATGCACAACAACAAATTCTGGATCTCAGATTCACCGCACGCTCGAAATAGCTGGCCAAATCTAAGCGCCCTGCTTGGCGCTGCAGACGCCCTGTTCAGCCACGACACTTCGGGGCCGGATAGGTGGGACTCGGCCAGCGCGGTCGAAATACGGCATGGCGGCATTGGGCTGGTTTCATACTGCACAAAACCAGCCGTAGTTGTTGTTGATTTCGGCACTCGTTGGGGCTGATCAGACGAGGCCTGGCGAAACTTTCTTCAGCTTTCACGGGCACTTTTCAGAAACTGGTGAAAATCTGCGCGCGCACCAGCCAGCGCGCCATATCGTAGCGGCTGCTTTCCTGAATGGCTTCTTCTGATTGCCGCGGTGGCGGCGCGGTAATCTTGGCGCGGATGTATCTCGACAGCCAGCTGGTTTGATGCGCCCGATTTCTTCGTGGCGCTCTTTGCTGCTTTGCTAAATTTGGTCAGTTCGGAGCCCGACCTTCGGCTAGCAACCGCCCAAAAATATTGCGGCGGGCACGCGGCAGTACGGATCGGACGGCGCATTATCGGCTTTCCATATAGATTTGCTGCCATTTCTGCTGGCGGCGGGTTTTATCTTTCACCTGTCCGGCAGCTGACCGCAGGCGGCGTCGATATCGTCGCCGCGCGTTTTGCGTACTGGTTACCACCAGCCCCTGCCTGCTGCAGGATATCGCGGGATACGGATATTCTCGCCGCTGGAGCGCTCGCTTAACCCGGGAATTGGGGAAAGGGTTAAAGGGAATCAGGTTGAATTTGCAGGGCACGTCTTCTAACAGCCCTCAAAAGCTCGCGGGCGTGCTCGGCTTTTGTCGTTGATGCCGTCGGAGCATCACATATCTCGAAAAGTAATGGGTAAGTCGCGCGGCGCCTTGAGCCAGATAGCGGCGGCAGGCGGCCATCAGTTCTTTGAGCGGGCTATTTTTGTTCAGCGGCATCGGTTGGTCGCGCACCGCGTCGTTGGAAGCGTACAGCGATACCGCCATCGCCACCCGGCATATCGTCTTTAGCCGATCCATCTGCGGCACCATGCCGGAAGTGGAAACGGTAACGCGCCGGCGGCTGACGGGCCGTAGCCGTGGTCGTCCAGCATAATCGACAGCGCGGTAACCACGTTGTCGTAATTGGCCATCGGCCTCGTCCTGCCCATCATTACCAGCATTGGAAATCACCTGCGCTCGTCTCGGGTAACGCCCAGCGCTTTTGTTTGCCCACCACAATTGGCCGATGATTTCGGCGGCGGTCAGATTGCGGTTGAAAGCGCTGACCGGTGGAGCAGAACGTGCATTCAGCGCGCAGCCCACCCGCAAGAAATGCACAGCGTGCCGCGCTCGGTTTCGGAATAAAACGGTTTTCGACACCGTTGCCGGTGCCAACGTCAACAGCCATTTGCGCGTGCGTCACGGCTTTCCTGCGAAGTCATCAGCGCGGAATGCCGACGATTGCTTTTTCGTTCAGCTTTGGCGCGCAACGATTCGGCCAAATCGGTCATCTCGTCAAAATTTTCCGCACCGCCCTGATGAATCCAGCGCATCACTTGGCGCGCCTGAAACTGCTTTTCGCCCATTTGGGCGAAGTGTTCGAGTCAGAGCCGGCAGGCCGTAGTCGAGCAGGCTGGTTTTCATCACTGGTTCGGTCGGTTTCGTTTCAGTGGTGTTTGTGCGGTATTTTTGTATTTTTGTTTTCAGGCTACCGTGCCGGAATCTGTTTTCAGGCTGCCTGAAAGGGGCAGGCAGCCTGAAAAATCCGAAGACTTAACGCGGGCAGAGTTCGGTGGCGGCAAAGAAATACGCGATTTCGATGGCGGCGTTTTTCCAGGCTGTCGGAACCGTGATCGGCATTAGCGTCGATGGATTCAGCAAAGTCCGCGCGGATGGTACCGGCAGCGGCTCTCTTTCGGATTGGTCGCACCCATCAGCCTCGCGGTTTTTGACCACGCGTTTTCGCCTTCCAGCACCGGATCATCACCGGGCCGCTGGTCATAAATTTCACCAGATCGGCGAAAAACGGGCGCTCTTTGTGCACGGCGTAAAAGCTCGGCTTCGCTTTTGGCTCAAATGCTTCATTTTGGCGGCAACGATTTTTCAGACCGGCGTCTTCAAAGCGGGTGTAGATTTTGCCGATTGCGTTTTTGCCGACGGCATCGGGTTTTGATAATGGAAATGGTGCGTTCGACGGTAAGTGTGGTCATCCTTAAAATAAATTAAACAAAAATCCAACACTGCCGGCACTTTGCTAGCGCAGCGGAAATGCCACGCACAAAGCATAGGCAAAACAGGGCGCATTCTAACAAAGTTTCACCACACTTTCCAATAGTGGCAGGGGCGAATATTCAGGGCATTTCAGGCTGCCTGCCGCCATCCGAAACCAGCGAAGCCAAACCGCCGAAATCACCGCCCGCCTTGACAAAGCAAAAAGCAGAGCGTATGTTTCGCTCCCATCGATCGAAACCCAAGAATTCCGTAATCATGAAATCTTTACTCGCGCGCTTGCTGTTATTGGTGGTACTGCGCTTCGGTGCGGTATCCCCTTTGCGCGTGGGTAAGACATACAACCATTAAACGTGAAAGCAAACCGCCCCGGAGAACCTACTCGAGGCGGTTTTCTGTTTTCTGCAGTTTTAAAAGCAAACCGTCTCACAGACTCTCGGCAGGTTTGCCAGAAAACAAGGAAATAGAATGATAAAGAAAGCCGCTTTGAACCGTCCGACGGAAAACCAAAAGCCAGCTCAATCCGCACAGGCGCTGCGCAACTGCTGCCTGATTACCGACGGCAACGCCCACCGCAATCCGTCACAGGCTGCCGGCGAAGGGCTGGACGAAACCGACGTACTGCACGAAGCCATGCTGCCTGAAATCCGCTACTGCCGCCATTCCCGAGTTGCCGCGATGCGCCACGATTTCAGCCGCCACAGCCCCAGCGAGTTCACCGACGAAGCCGATTGGTTTGCCGCCAGAATCATCGTGTTGCAGGCGCGGAAATTCTACTTGGACATCAGCATGAGCTTTGGCGCTGCAAACCGCCAACGAGCGCGCCCGCCACTGCCAGCCGCCACCGCCTGCCTTTCAGGGCTGCTTCAATCTGCCCCAGCCTGCACCGCAAACGGCCGGAACATATTCTGCAGATGGATGCCTGCTCGGCGCGGCGACGTATCGCCGACCCCGCGCCAGCACCCCAAAGCCCCTACGTCCGCTTTGCACAAATTTGCGTAAACCTGCTGCCTTTATACACAATTTGCAGTAAAGTGCCGCCGCACCGGCCCGACCAGCCGCATCTACAAGAAACCGAATTATGAAAACACAGCACTATACCGCCTGCTCGCCGCCTTTGCCCTACGCCAGCCCGTGGCGATGGCAAAACCGACCGAATATCCAGAGCAATACTTCCGGCATCAGCGATGAAAAACTGATCGACAGCGTCAGCGCTTCTTCTATGGGCGCCCGGTGTTGCCGAGCCGCTGAAAATCAGCAAAAACCAGCGCGGTGGCAAAGACGTTCTGCGGTTACCGGTTCCAACAGCGTCAAATGCAAAATCCCGCTATCCAAAACCCAGCCGGTAAAAATGTTGGATATCGACTGCCACATAAAGCGCCGCCCTTCAGGCAGTCTGAAAACCGCCGCCGAACAGACCGTTCGGCGGCGGTACATCTGATCATTTGGAAATGATAAAAACCATTTGCATTCCATATCAAGAAAAACCTATAATTCAGGCGTTTTTGTCTCAGCAAAAGCTTTTTCCAAAGTGTTATTGGTCTCTTTTCTCATCATGCTGCGCGAAGGTATCGAAGCAGCTTTTGATTGTCAGCATCATCGCCGCGTTTCTGAAACAATCCGGTTATTCGTCATTATTACCCAAAGTCTGGCTTGGCGTTACGCTTGCGGCGCTTTTTGTGCTTCAGGGGTAGGGTTTTGTCCTGCACCGCCAAATTGCAAGGAAATCCGCAAAAAGAGCAGGAATTCGCAGTAGGCGCCATCGGTTTAGTTGCCGTTGCCATTCTTACTTATATGATTCTTTGGATGAAAAAGCGGCACGCTCGATTAAGCAGGAGTGCACCAATCCGTCTCAGGCTGCCTTAAACCGCGGCAAGGGGGCACGGCTGGGCGCTGGTCGGTATGGCTTTCTTGCCGTTGCCCGCGAAGGCATGGAATGCGTATTCTTTATGCTGGCCATTCTCAGCCACCAAGCCTCTTCCGCCCAGAAGCAGCCACCATTGATGCCGCAAATGGGGCGATGACGGGATTGCTGTGTGCCGTGAGTTATCGGTGCCCTGATTTACCATAGGCGGCATGCGGCTGAATCTTGCCAAATCCTTCCGCTGGACCGGTATTTTCCCTAATTTTTAGTCGCTGCCGGGCTGCTCTCCGGAGCCTTCCGCGCCTTCCATGAAGCGGGGGTGTGAACCTGATGCAGGTTAATCCTTTCGATTGGTCGTCCTACCAACCGCTGGACTGGTCGCAAAACCTGCACGAAGACAGCCCGCTGGGCGTACTGCTGGGCGGTTTCTTCGGCACACCGATCATCCGCTTCTCCAGCGATTTCGTTTTTACTTCGGGTATCTGATTCCGGTTATGTATCTGTTTTTTGCGTAACTCAAAACCCGCTCCCACCAACCCCAAGCCCTAAACCAAGAAAGGCATCAACCATGAAAAACTCAACACCACCGCACTGTCCGTACTGCTGGCGCTCGGCCTGGCTGCCTGCCAGCCGCCACAAAGCCGATGCGCCCCGCATCTTCCGCAGGCGGCAAGCAGCCCGCTTCTGCCGCAACCGGCGCATCCGATGCCGCTGCCGGCGGCGCGATCAACTATCGCGGTAAACGACAAAGCCTGCGAACCGATGGAACTGACCGCACTCAGCGGCCAAAGTCGTAGTTCCAACATCAAAAACAACAGCTCACGCAAGCTGGAATGGGAAATCCTCAAAGGCGTGATGGTAGTGGACGAGCGTGAAAAACATCGTTCCCGGCCTGACCGACAAAATGACCGTTACCCCTGCTGCCGGGCGAATACGAAAATGACCTGCGGCTTCCTCAACAATCCGCGCGCGGCAAACTGGTGGTTACCGACGGCGGCTGAAAGACACCGGCAACGAGCCGATCTGGAAAAACTGGCCCAGCCGCTGGCGAACTACAAAGTCTATGCCCAAAAGAAGCCGAACAGCTGGTCAGCAAAACTTCGCACTTCACCGCTGCGGTTAAAGCCGGCAAGATCGAAGAAGCGAAAGCCGCGTCTGACGGCACGCAGCTACTACTATGAGCGCATCGAGCCGATGTGCCGAGCTAGTTCAACGAACTCGACCCCGCCATCGACGCCCGTGAAGACGACTTCAAAAAACGGCGCAAAGACGAGTTTCACCGGCTTCCACCGCATCGAACACGCCCTGTGGGTGGAAAAAGCACACCAGGCATCGACACCGTTGCCGACAAGCTGGAAGAAGACGTGAAAACCCTGAAAAAGAAATCGACCTGCTCTCCTTCCCCGCCCAGCAAAGTGGTTGGCGGTGCGGCAGCGCTTGATTGAAGAAGTGGCCGGCAGCAAAATCAGCGGCGAAGAAGACCGCTACAGCCACACGACCTTTCCGACTCCAGGCTAACGTAGACGGCTCTGAAGAAAAATCGTCGATCTCTTCAGTCCGATGATTGCGGAAAAAGACAAAGCCCTGCTGGAAAAGTTGACGCCAACTTCAAGCAAGTAAACGATCCTCTTGGCCAAATACAAAAAGGCAACGGCTTTGAAACCTACGACAAACTGACCGAAGCCGACCGCAAGCCCTGCAGGCGCCGATCAACGCACTGGCTGAGACTTGGCCAACTGCGCGGCATTCTCGGCCTGAACTAAGCTTCGCGCCCGAGCAAACGAGCCGCCTGAACTTCGAGGCAGCTGAAAAACATTTTCCAGGAAACACGCCATGAGCCCGCAAACCGTTTTTGGATTTCTGGTTCGCAGAAGAAAACCAGCCCTTCTGGTTCCAAAAAGCGACGACTTCGATCCAAGCCGTGCGCAGCCGCTTTGCCGGACTGCTGGCGCAAGCTGCCCTAATCCGAACTCTACCGCTGGCGCTGACAGCCTGCACGGGCGCCTGGCCGAAATCATCGTACTCGACCAATTCCGCGCAATCCCACCGCAACAGCCCCTGCCGCTTTCGCCCACGACAATATGGCCCGTGGCGCTGATGCGAAGCCGTGCGCCAGAGCGGCTTTGCCGATAGGCGCTGAGCGCGAACGCCATTTTACGCTGATGCCGCTGATGCACGCGAAAGCCATGCATCGTCCACCAGCAGGGCCGAAGCGCTGTCTGCAAGCAATACACTTCCGATTACGCCTACGCAGTTCGAGCTCAGCGCAAAGTCATCATCGACCGCTTCGGCCGCTATCCCCACCGCAACGCCATGCTTTGCGCCGCCCAAGCAGCGCCGAAGAAACCGAATTTCTCGAAACAGCCCGATTCTGTCGTTTTAAGTTTTCAGGCCGCCTGAAAACAACCACAACCTACCCTACACAAAGGACACAAAATGAATAACGGTCAACCCTAATCCCTTCCAAACGCCGCTTTTTCATAAACTGCCGCCGCGCTGAGCATCGGCAGCGCCGTCGAGTGCCGTTCTCAGCGGCTGCGGCCAGAATCCCGCCGGCAGCAGCCAGGAAAACACAAAGCACCGCCGACAGCAGCGACTGCCAGCACCTGCTGCGCCACTCCGACAAAAAGCTACGACTGCTACAGTAGCTCAGGCCGGGCATCACCACCCCGCACCAGCAGTTTGCGATTGCTGGCCGCCTCGACGTAACCACCACCAGCGCCAAAGATCTGGAAAAACTGCTGCGCATCATTACCGCCCGCATTGAATTTCACCGCCAGGCGGCGAGGCGGTCGACGGCGACGACAACTCCCGCCCGCCGGTGGCGCATACTCGGCAAAGTCGTCCCGCCCGACGGCTCTGACCATGCGACCCTCGGCGTCGGCAGCAGCCTGTTCGACCAACGCTTCGACCTTGCCGGCGAAAAAGCCCAGCACCTGGAGCGAAATGAAAGACTTCCCAACGACAAACCCAGGCCGAATGGTGTGACGGCGACCTGAGCTCGCAAAGTGTGCAGCCTCTCCCTGAATCCTGCCAAACGCCCCTGCGCGATCATCACTGCACCGCCCAATACGCCGCCATCCCGCTGAGATTATCGACGGGCTTCCCCGTAGGCACCGAGCCCGGCTCCGCCGCGCGCAACCTGCTCGGCTTTCACTGACGGCACCGCCAACCCCAATATCCAAGACCCGAAAACCACTGACGAAGTCCCTGTGGAGCGGCGTCGCCCCCAACAGCCAGGACGAACCGGCCTGGGCGAAAAACGGCAGCCACTCGAGCCGTACGCCTGATCCCGCCATCTGGTCGAATTTTGATCGCACCCGCCGCAGGAGCAGCAGAAGCCATCTTCGGCCGCGAAAAATACAGCGGCGCTCTGCTGGGCATGAAAACAGTGAAAACGACACCCCAACTACGCCAGCGACCCCTGAAGCAAAAGTCGTGCCCAAAGACAGCCACATGCGCCTGGCCAACCCGCGCACCGAAGAATTCAAAACACCTGCGATTTCCGCTGCCCGTTCAACTACTCGCGCGGCCTTTCCAAAGCCGGCTAGCTCGATGTCGGCCTGATCTTCATCTGCTACCAGCTAATCTCGACGACGGCTTCATCTCTCGTGCAAAAACTGCTCGACTTTCGAACCGCTGGAGGAATACATCAAACCGGTAGGCGGCGGCTTATTTCTCTCGTCCTGCCCGGCTTTGAAAAAGGCGGCTACCTCGGCCAAAGCCTGCTTCAGCCTCAAGAAGCCATTCAAAACCCTGCAGCACCCTCAGGGCTGCCTTGCCATCTTCGCGCAAGGCAGCCTGAAAAGTATTCGAGCGTAGTAAAAGACAAAGGCAGCCTGAACAACCGAAACCGGCTTTCAGGCTGCCTAATCAATCAGAAAGCAGCCTGAAAACGGCAGGCGGCTACCAGCGGTAGGCGGCGCTGAGCCAGAACTGGCGGCCGGTTTCGTAGGAAGTCAGGCTTTGGATGCCGCCGTAGGCACGTAGCGCCGGATTGTTGATGCCGCCCAGATAGGGCCGACTGGCTGCTGCTGGTGGCGTTTTTCGTTGTCGAGCACGTTCAGCACGTCCAGACTCAATTCGAAGCTGCGGCTTTTTGCGCACCGGCAGGGGCAAAGCCGCAAACGCCAGTCCAGCGTCAGCGCGTGTTTGAATTTTTCGGGCGGTAGTCGTAGACATAGCCGTTCCAGCCGTCGCAGGCGGCCGGCTGCGATCGACTGGCTGCATTCGGCGCACGCCGTAGCGCAGGTCATTTTGTAGCCGGAACGGAAATTCAGGCTGCTGCGTCCAGCTCAGATGCCAGGCGGGGATGTCGGTCTGCACTTCGAGCGAAGGCTTCCCACGGGCGGTTGAAAATCGAAAGGTGGCAATTCGGCTATCGAACGGTAGCGGCGGCCTTCGTAAAGGTAAAAGTGGTGCGTACCGTTGGCTACTTCCTGCACCAGCGAGCTGTTGTAATTGCCGTGGTGGCTGCTGCGGTGTTTTCTGGTAGCGGGCGCTAAGCGGTAGCCCAGATTCAGGCCGTGCCAGCAGTAGGGTTCGGCGCTTTTGCAGGCTGAAGCTGAAATGGTTGCTGTGGTGCTAGTACCATCGTTGGTCAGGTGTAGCTGTTGTCGCGGGCGTTGCGCAGGGGACGAACTGGCGCCTGCTGCTGCGGTGGACGTATTTGGCCTCAAACAACTGGCCGGCGAACTGCCAGCAGCAGGCCGAATTGGCTTCGTCGCTGTAGGGCGTTTTCAGGCCGCCGCTGCGGTAGGCGAGGAACGGGCGAGTAGTTTTCAAACGTCCAGCCGGATTCGCCGTGCTGCGGGTCGCGGATGCGTTTGTGGATTTCGGAGCGGGGAATGGCGGCGCGCAGGGCGTAGGCCAGCATGCTGCCGGCGTAATAGCGGTTCAGGCCGCCGCTGAGTGCCAAACTACGTCGCTGATGAAGCGGTGTTCGAAAGCAAGCGGGGCGCGCGCATTCAGTTGCGCAGATGGCTGTCGTAGCTCGAGATTGAAGCCCGGCTGCAGCGTCCAGCGCCTCCAGCGGATATCGTCGGCCAGCCACAGGCTGTAATGGCTGGCACCGACGGCGGTGCTGTGGGGCTTTCGGACAGCCCAGTAGCGGTTGGCGTGCCTGCTCGCCGGCGATGCAGTCGATGCAGTTAGCTGACATGGGTGATGTTGTCGGGATAGCTGTTTTGCGGGGCGAAATAGGTTTGGAGAAACGCGCATCCTGCGGCCGGCAGGCGACTTGGCGCGGGCAATCATCGGCCTGCCAGCCGAAGTCGATTTTGTGGCGGGCGGCGCCCCAATCAAACGCGGGATGCCGTATTCCTGCTTCAGGCTCCACGTGGCGGTGTGCGATTCGAGTTCGCCCAGCCCGCCGGTGATGGCGGTAGGTGCAGTCGCCGTTGCGGTCGCGGATACTGCACCAGTCGATGTGGCGGCTGCCTGCAGCTGATTTCGATCCCAGCCACACATAGGAATTCGCGGCTGGCATCGTAGGCGATGCGGTTGCGGTTATAGGTATAGGCGAGCGTAGACGGATTTTGCCCTGTAGCCAAAAGCATTATCCGCTTCTAAGCTGCAGGCGCCAGCCGCCGCCGTGCGCGACATAACGCCCTTTTGTCGGCATTATTGCGAAAGTACACGCTCTGGTGGGGCGAATACATCAGCGAAGCGCTGATCTGCTGTTGCGGGCCAGCGGTACAGTCCTTTGAGCAGCCAGGTTTCCGAGCGGCGCCGCTCTTTTTGCCAGCGGCCGAGAATACCATGGTATTCGGGAATGGCCGACTGCGTGCGCGTGTAGCCGGCGCAGTGCAGGCGTTTTTGCCCAGCGCTGGTTCAGGCTCAGGTGTATAGCTGTGTTTGACAAAACGCGGCTGCACGTCGCCGTTTTCGGCATTGCGCTTCAAATTCGTCGCGGTCCTGGTACTCGCCCAGATGAAAGTGCGTCCAACTGCTGCGGGTGGTGCGCCAGCCCACCCTGCCCGCCGGCACGCGCTCGGGATCGGTCTTTCAGCGCGGGCGTCAATCACGCCGCCGCTAAAGCGCGAATATTTCGCCGGCGCGTTGCTGTCGTACACCGCCACGTCTTTGAGCAACGACGAATCCACCTGAAAGGCTTCGGGCGCGCCGGGGCGAGAAAGAGATGGTCGCGGGCTTCAAACTGCTTTTTCGGCGTGGTGTAGCCGCCGTTGCTAGCGCCAGGATTCATAATGTCGTTGGCAGACAGGCCGTCGAGCAAAAACAGATTGTTGTAATACGGCTGGCCGTGGAAACTCACTCAGCTCGAGGGCGATTTCGCCGGCGTGGGTCGATCTCGTTGGCGGTATTGGCAAACTGCACGCCCGGATGGTTGCGCAAAAGCTCGGTAATGGTGCCGTTGCGTGTCGGCTCGGCGGGCGATATCGTCTCGCCTGCAGATACAGCGACGCGCCTTTTTTTCTGCGCGGCACGCACCCGCACCACCGGCAGCGTGCTTGAATGTTCTGTTTCATCCTGATTTTGCGGTTTCGAGGCTGCTTTCTGCCCACAGCGGCTCAACCGCACCTGCCGCTGCCAGCAGCAGCCATATCGCTTTACCCTCATCGCTTCTCCTTTGCGCAATATCAGTAAAATTTACTTAATCTCTAACACTTTGTACAAAAGAAAACCATTCTTGTTAAAATCGCGTTCCGCCCTTGCAAGGAAAAACCATGACCCGCCGGATAAGCGCGCCAAGCGCATTGCGCCGCCTGAGCCATTTTCTACCCGCCCTGCTGCTGGCCCACTCCTGCACGCTGGCGCCGCATTGCGACCGCAGCGGGCAGACTCGCCTGCGCGCAGGTGCTGACAGCCCGCCGCGTTACTGGCTAAGCGGCGCGGTGCATGCGGGCGTGGCTTTCCAGCGAACTGGCGCCGCTGCCCAGGCAGCCTGAAAAACCTGGGCCGATGCCAAAGTGGCGCTGGGCAAAAAGCTGTTCAACGAAAAACGGCTCTCGTCCGACGGCACCGTTGCCTCGCGCCAGCTGCCACCGCGCCGAGTATGCCTTTGCCGAGCCGCAGCGCGTATCCACCGGCGGTGATGGGACGGCAGGGGCGGCGCAACAGTCCGGCGCTGATCCATCTGTGGCAGCCGCAGAGCGCGCTGTTTTTGGGACAGCCGCGCCGATTCGCTGGCGGCGCAGATGCGCTTTTTCGATGTCCGACCCCAATGAAATGAATCTGGATCTAACACAGGGTGCCCGCCATTCTCACGCAGGCCGGCTAGGGTGCGGGCGAGTTTGCCGCCGTGTTCGGGCGCGGCATTGATTTGGACGGCGTGGTAGCGGCGCTGGCCACCTACCAACACACACCCTGCGCCCTGAGCCACCCGTTTCGACGATTTCCTGCTCGGCGAGCGCGAAGCCCTAAGCGACAGCGAAATCCGCGGCCTGCACCTGTTTCTGCACCAAAGCGCGCTGCATGAACTGCCACTCCGGCACCATGATGACCGACGGCAAAAATGCACAATCTCAGCAAAACCCCTGTCCGGCTCGCCCTATCAGGACTACAGGCTGCTACGAAATCACCGGACCGCCGCGAAGACTGGGGCAGCTTCAAAACGCCGACCCTGCGTAATCTCAGCCGCAGCAAAACCGTGGTTCCACCACGGCATGTTCGTCAATCTGCAGGGCATCGTCGCCATCTACAACCTGGGCATGCGCAACCCCAAAACCGCCGAGGCGAATCGGCGCGGCAAATCGACCCGCATGATCCGTCCGCTGGATTTAAGCCCGCAGGAGCGCAAAAGACCTGGCGGCGTTTTTGAAACGCTGTAAGCCTGCCCGTCAGCAGCCTGAAAAGCCCCGCTGCCGTTTTCAGGCTGCCCTTTTTCGCTATAACTTTTTCGCTATAATCGGCCATCCCGCCCGTTTTCCGCCGCCCGCCATGACGCCCGACATCCGCAAACAGCTCAAAATTTTCCGACAGCGCCGCCCAAAAGCTGGAAAAATGCACCTGCACAGCGCATGGGATCTGGCGCTGCACCTGCCGCTGCGTTACGAAGACAGAAACCCACATCACGCCGCTGGCCGATCGCGCCCGCCGGCGTGCCGTGCATGGTCGAAGGCGAAGTGATCTGGCAGGAAGTGCAGTTCCGCCCGCGCCGCCCGGCTGATCGCCCGCATCCGCGACGGCGCCGGCGCCATGCTCAATCTGCGCTTCATCCATTTTTCCCCAGCCACGCAGCAGCTGGCGCAGGGCAAACGGGTGCGCGCGCTGGGCGAAATCAAAAGCCGGCTTTTACGGCGGCGAAATGATCCACCCCAAGCTCCGGGCTGCCGACGGCACCGCGCTGGCCGAAAGCCTGACGCCGGTTTATCCCACCGTGTCCGGTCTCAGCCAGCCGGTGCTGCGCCGCGCCGTTCAGGCTGCCTTAAAACGCGCTGAACATCGAAGAAATCCTGCCCGAGCCGCTGCTGACGCGTTTCAGGCTGCCCGGCTGGCTCGACAGCCTGCGCCTGCTGCACAACCCGCCGCCGGAAATCTCCGCCACAAGCTGGCTGATCCTGAACTGCCCGCCCGCCGCCGCCTGAAGTTTGACGAACTTTTGGCGCAGCAGCTCCGGCGGCTGGCTAAAACAGCGCCGCCGCAGCGCAGCGCCCGCGCTGCGCGGCGACGGCAGTCTCAGCAGCCGACTCACCGCCGCCCCTGCCGTTTGAACTTACCGCCGCCCAACAGCGCGTGCTCGCCGAAATCCGCGCCGATATGGCGCAGCCGCACCCGATGCACCGCCTGCTGCAGGGGCGATGTCGGCAGCGGCAAAAACCATCGTCGCCGCACTCTCGGCGCTGGCTAGCGCTCGAAACGCGCGGCGGTTTCAGGCTGCCGTGATGGCGCCCACCGAAATCCTGGCTCGAGCAGCACTATCTCAAGTTCAAACAATGGTTCGAGCCGCTGGGCATTGCCGTCGTCTGGCTTTCAGGCAGCCTGAAAAAGAAAGAGAAAGACGCCGCCAAAGCCGCTATCGCCGACGGCTGCGTCCCATGGCTCGTCGGCACCCACGCCCTGTTTCAAGACGACGTGCAGTTGCCAATCTCGGCCTGGTAATCGTGGACGAACAGCACCGCTTCGGCGTCGCCCAGCGGCTGGCCGCTGAAAAACAAAGGGCGCGACGTCCACCAGCTGATGATGTCGGCCACGCCGATTCCGCGCACGCTGGCTATGCAGGTTTTTCGCCGACTTTGGAAGTTTCGCAAATCGACGAACTGCTACACGCACGCCGTCAAAAACGCGGTTGGTCAACAGCGCCCGCGCGCCGAAGTCGAAGGGCTGGTGCTCGGCCACCGCCAAAAAGGGGCGCCAGGTCTACTGGGTGTGCCCGCTGATCGAAGAGAGCGAAGCACTGCAGCTGCAAACCGCCACCGACACCCAAGCAGCGCTGCTGCCGCGCCGCCTGAACCAAAATCGGCCTGGTGCACGGGCGCATGAAACCCGCCGAAAAAGCGGCGGTGATGGAACAGTTTGTTTCAGGCAGCCTGAACGTTTTGGTGGCGACCACCGTGATCGAAGTCGGCGTCGATGTGCCCAATGCCAGCCTGATGGTGATCGAACACGCCGAGCGCATGGGGCCATCGCAGCTGCACCAGCTGCGCGGGCGCGTCGGTGCGGCGCCGCCGCCAGCACCTGCGTGCTGCTGTTTGCCGAGCCGCTGGGCGACACCGCCCGCCAGCGCCTGAAAGTAATTTTACGAGAGCACCGACGGCTTTGAAATCGCCAACCGCGACCGAAATCCGCGGCCCGGCGAGTTTCTCGGCGCCCGCCAAAGCGGATGCCGAAATCCTGCGCTTGCCGAGCTGCCGCAAGACAACGCCCCTGCCTCGATGCCGCGCTGCCGCCGCCGGACAACTGCTCGACCAGCAGCCGGAAATTGTCGAACAGCACCTGCAGCGCTGGTTTGGCAGTCGCGACGGCTTTCTTTGATGCCTAGCTCGTCGTTTTGGGCAGCCTGAAAGGGCTCACCGCTTTTTGAGCTGCTTTTTCATCAACACAAAGGCAGCCTGAAAACCTTTCAGGCTGCCTGTTGCTTTCAGGCTGCCGGAACAGGCGGCCTGAAGCCGCAAAACGGTGCGTGGTGCGGCACCCTACCCGCCTCTGCAGAGTTCCCGTGGGTCGGATTCTCGAACCGACTACCGCCGCAAGCGACGGCATCCGGCAGGAATTTGAATCGCCCGCCGCAACACCTGGCCCTATAGCCGGCGGTTCTTGCTGCTTTTGATCTTTGCGCTCTGTCGTCGCGTGGCGATCACTTTTCTTTGCGTCGCCAAAAGAAAGTAAGCAAAAAGCGCCCCGGTTCGCAGGCCGCGCTGGCGCGCGCTTCCACGCCGTACGGTTTTCCGCGTGCGAACTCGCCTGGCCGGCGCTCAAACAGGTACGCTTAAATCCGGAAAAACTGTACTCTGTTCAGCTGCGCCAGGGGGATAGGCTACCAGCGGCAAAACTCTACTGAAAAAGCAGCCTGAAGAGTCCCTGTAGGTCGGATTCTCCGAATCACGCGGCCGCCGCAAGGACGGCATCCAGTCAGAGAACCTGGAATATCGGACACGGATATCCAGCTACCACCGATCAGCAAAAAGCAGCCTGAAAACTTTTCAGGCTGCTGCGCTGCGGGTAATCGGCTTTAACGATGCTGATGTCCAGATTACACCGTTTCGCCGCACAGCGCCTTTCGCCCGCGTCGCTGAAATGGGCAGGTCTTGTAGGCGGCGAAGGCGTAGGTGAGGTCGGCACGGAAAGTGTCGGCATCGGCGGTGCCGCTGTCGCAGTCCAGGCCGGTGGGGATGTCGAGCGCACATTTCCAGGCCGGATGCGGCGTTGAGCCGGCGGCAGACTGCGGCGACGGTATCGGGCAGTGCGCCGCTGAAACCGTGCGCCGAAAAATGCCGTCGATCGGTACGCGGTAGCCGCGTCCAAAGCACCGGCCAGTTCGTTGGCGGCGATAAAGGTAATGCCCACCGCACCCCTGCAGCCGGCGGCGGTCTCAGCTCGGCCAGTTCCGACAAATCACCGCTGGCACAAAGCGATATCGACGCGCCAGCCCTGCGCCTGCAGCACCCGCGCGATTACCACGCCGTCACCGCCGTTAGTTGCCCTTGCCGCAAACCACCAGCGCGCTGGCGGCGAGCGCAGGCGCCGCAGCAAATCGGCCGCCGCCGCTTTGGCGGCGTTTTCCATCAGTTGCTCGAAACTCGTGCCGCGCCCAACGGCGGCTCGCTCGGCGCCGGCGCATTTCGGCGGCGGGGTAGATTTCTCACATCGCGTCTCCTTGTGCTTGGTTTCGGCGCTGCCGATTAGACGTCAAAGGCAGCCTGGAAAAGTTTTCAGGCTGCCTTTGATGTTGGGGTATTGGCAATCAGGGTTTCCCGAATATTTTTCAGGCTGCCTTTTTGCCTGTCAAAACCAAATCATCAAACCTCCCTAAACCACCCGCTCGCGCAACAAATCGTGCATATTGATGAGCGCACCGACCAAACGTCCTCTTGCTGACCAGCAGGCCGCCGATGCGTTTTGCTGCATCAGTCTTCGCCGCTTCGGCGGCCAGCTTGTCGGGGCGATGGTTACGGGGTCGGGCTCTTCATAATTTCGTCCACCGTTAGGCCGGCAAGTGGGTGTCGCGGGTTTCCAGCAGGCGGCGCAGGTCGCCGTCGGTGAAAAATGCCTTCAGGCCGCCTTGTTTGTCGATTACGGCGAGCATGCCGAGACTTTTCGCCCGCGGCAACCACGGCGGTTTTCAAGGGCTGTGCCTTCGGCGACTGCGGGCAGGGGCGTCGCCGCTGTGCATGACGTCGCTACGGTGAGCAGCAGGCGGCGGCCGAGACTACCGGCGGGTGGCTGAGCGCGAAATCGCTCGCGCGTGAAGGAGCGGGCGTTGAGCAGGGCACGACCAGCGCGTCGCCCAGCGCCAGCACGGCGGTGGTGCTGGATGGGGCGCCAGGCCGAGCGGGCAGGCTTCGCGGGAAAGCGGCGGCGGTGATGTGGATGTCGGCGTGGCGGGCGAGCGGATTGGGATTGACGCTACCGCCAGCAGCACGATGTTTTTGCGTTTGAGCGCCGGCAGGAGCGCGATGATTTCGTCGCTTGCCGGAATTGACAGCGCCAGCACCGCGTCGCCGTCGCACACTATGCCCAAATCGCCGTGGGCGGCTTCGGCGGGGTGGACGAAAAAGGCGGGGGTGCTGGTGCTGGCGAGCGTGGCGGCGATTTTGCGCGCCGATGTGACCGGACTCTGCCCATGCCCATCACCACCACGCGGCCGCGGCAGGCAAGCAGCGCCTGAGCGGCGCGCGAGCTGCCATCCAGCGAACGCGCCACTTTCGCGCACCGCGTCGGCTTCGGTTTTGCACCGCTTCGCGCGCCCATTCCAGAAAATCGTGTTCCGCCTGCATCGCCACTCCCGAATCAGGCAGCCTGAACGTTCGGCGAACGGGTTTCAGGCTGCCTGCAAACCGTTCAAAACAGTAAAAAGCGTTAGCATGAAAACCTTTTTCACGCCTACGCAGAAGGAAAAACATGACAATCTTAGCCGAAGTCAAAGCACTTGACAACAAATCTGGCTCGACAACCCTGTCGCGCTCACTGCTGGACAACGGTACGCTGGCACGGCTCTTGGCCGACGGAGTGTGCGGCGTTACTCCCAATCCGCGATTTTCCAAAAAGCCTTCGCCGGCGACGAACTCTACTGCGCGCCGACATCGCCCGCCTGAAAGAGCAGGGCTGGCACCGGCGCAGATTTACGAAACGCTTGCCGTGGCCGACGTTCAGGCCGCCTGCGACATCTGCCTGGGCGAATTTGCAGCAGCGCAGCGGCGGCAACAGCGGCTGGGTGAGCCTGGAAGTCGCCCCTCGAGCTGGCGCACAACGCTGCCGGCACCATCGGCGAAGCCCGACGCCTGCACACGCTGCTCGCGCGCCCCAACGCCATGATCAAAATCTCGCCACCGATGCCGGCATCCAAGCCTTTGAACGCTTACTCGCCGAAGGCATGAGCGATTAATCTGACCCCTGTTGTTTTCCCGCGCGCAAACGCTCAAAGCCTACGCCGTTTACAGCCGCGGCATCGCCAAACGTGCCGCCGCCGGCCAGCCGGTGGGTGCAGTGCGCGCCGTTGCCAGCTTCTTTTATTTCCCGCGTCGATGCCGCGCTGGATGGCAAGCTGCCTGAAAACCTGCGCGGCAAAACTGCCATCGCGTTGGCCAAAGCCGCCTATCTCGACTGGCAAAACCATGCGGTGGCGCCGAATTTCAGGCTGCCGCAGCCGCCGGCGCCGCACCGGTCAGCCTGCTGTGGGCATCCACCGGCGTGAAAAACCCCGCCTATCGGACACCCTGTATGTGGACAGCCTGATCGGCGAGAACACCGTTAATACCGTGCCCGACGCCGCCGCGTACGCCTTTATCGACCACGGCAGCGCCCGCCCCACCCTTACCGAAAACTAAGAGCAGGCGCTCGCCGATCTGGCTGCCGCCGAGCGGCTGGCGCCAATTGAAACGCTGGCGCGCCAGCTGCAGGTTGTCGGTCTGCAGCAGTTCAAACAGGCGTTTGACCAGCTGCTCGCCGATTGGGCTACAAACCGTTTTCAGGCTGCCTTGGGTGTACGAAAAGCAGCCTGAAACCCGCTTTTGGCGCTTTCAGGGCTGCCTCTATGCCAACCGGCTGCTGTGGATTGCAGCCGGTCTCCAGGCTGATCCGGCGCAGCGTTTTCAGGCGGATTCCCGGTCAAAATGCCGCTTTTTCAGGCTGCCGTGCCCTCGCAACGCTTTGTCCTGACAGCATCAAAAGCAACGAACCGCCATGAAACCATCCAAAATTTCTGCCCTCGCCGCCCTGTTTCTCTGCGGCTTTCGCTGGCGCCGAGCCGCAGCCGCAGGTGAAAGATAGTCAGCCAGCCGGGCGAATGGGCGTGCATCGCAGAGCAGCGCGAATCCCATCCACACTTTCGCGCCGGACACACACTCGCTTTTGTGCGGTCGAAAAACCCGCCCGACGCATCTATATGCTCGCTCGATTTCTGAGCGCACCTTTGAACGACGGCAGCGCGACAGCGGCAAACTCGCTGAGCCGCTGAGGCCACCGCGAATACTATTCTGGTTTTTGGAACATCAAAAGACGGCAACCGCGTGTTGTTGACTCCTGTCAACGCCCGACAGAGCTTCGAGCGCCCGTAAGCCTCAAGACATCAAAGACACTCGCCCTGCGGCAAGGAAGAAAAAGAATACATGGACTTTGGTGGAAGAAAGCGCATGGAGTTCTCAAATCCACTCGATATGCGCGTGCTCGGCATACGCGGCAAACAAAATGGCCATCACCGATGACGCCGAATCGCCGCTGCTCGGTACTCGATGAAGCCTGGTAAGCGGCACCGCCGAAACCGATACCCAAAAGAGCGCAGCCTCCAAACAACTCCGCAGCAGCCTGAAAATCCGAAAAACCAACCGCAAAGACCGGAAACCACTACCCTGGCACCTCAAACAAGCTCCGAATTATTGCTAATCCGCAAACAAATCTCCGCCGTAGAGTATGGCGGCGAATACCCAGCCATTGCTGCGCGCAATGCCGCCATCAACGGCTGGCATCACGCTTGGCGAAGAAAAACCTCGCCGGCTTCCGCGCCGCCGACGCGCGGCATTGCCGCCGGAGAAGCCACTCGCGTACCGCGTGCCAATCGCCTACAAAGACATCTTCTGCCAAACCGGTTGGCGCAGCGCTTCCAGCCAGCAAAATGCCTGACAACTTCAGTCTCATGCTGGCACCGCCACCGTGAGTAAAACCTGCTCGACCAAGGCGATGGTAACGCCTTTGGCCGCACCCAATCATGGACGAATCGCCGCTGGGTCTGCCACGAAAATTCCCTACCACGGCGCTGACCAAAACCCGTGAAGAATCACCGCATATGTGCCCGGCGGGTCGTCCGGCGGCCTCGGCAGCCGCGATTGCCGTGCCCGCCCGGCCCCCGCGCCAGCTTAGGCCCGATACACCGAGCGTCTCCATCCGCCAGCCCGCGTATTGCGGCATTACCGGCTTAAAACTCCACTACGGCACTCGTTTCCTGCTTCGGCATGATCGCTCACGCGCTCCAGCTCCTCGACCGCCAGGCCGGTGGCCCATCGGCGCAAACCGCCGCGAAGACTCGCGCTATCCTTGCCCAACGCGCATGGCAGGCTTTGACGAACGCGATTCCACCAGCCCTCGAACGCGAAAACGAAGACTACACCCGCGACCTAAACTGCCTCGCCCAGCGCGCTTCAAAATCGGCCTGCTTCCCAAGAGCATTTTTGGCGACGGCTGCGAAGCAGACGTCAAAACCGCCTTGCACAACACCATCGCCATCCTGCGCGACAAGGCGCCGAAACGGTAGAAGTCTCCTGCCGCAAACCGCCCTCCATCCCGCCTATTACGTGCTTCGTTACTGCGCTCCGCGCTTGTCAGCACCAACCTCACGCGGCCACGACGGCGTGCGCTACGGCTACCACCGCGCCGCCGAGTTTGCCAATCCTGAAGAACATGTACGCCAACACCCGCGCCGAAGGCTTTCGGCAGCGGCCAGCCGCCGCATCATGATCGGCACTTATGCACTGGAGCCACGGCTACTACGACGCCTACTGGCATCAAAGCGGGCAAAAACTGCGCCGCCTCGTCGCCAACTGATTTTCGGGACGGCCTCGCTGACTGCGACCTTTATCCCCGGCACCGCCCCATCTTCCGCCCTGCAACGGCAGCCACGGCGGGCGACGGAAAGTGCCTACCTCTCCGAGTTATCTGGGCGCACCATCGCCGGCAATCCGCCCCGCCGGCCTGCCCCGCTCAGCCTGCCCGCGCTGGCTTGCTACAAGGCAACGGCTCGCCCATCGGCGCACAGCTTTATTGGCAAACCACTTTTCCGAAGCTCCGGCCCGCCCAACGCCGCCCACTGAATCCAGCTTTCTGCCAGCGACTGGCATACCAAAGCGCCTGCGTGCAGTAAAACCCAAACGGAACGGATTGATGGTCACAGCAGCCGAAAAGCGCAGCTTTCTGGCGTTTTCAGGCTGCTTTTTAATTCCAAAGGACAGGAACAGACAGGCATCATCCGGAAATCTCTCTCACAACCGGCAGGCTTGCACCCTTGCACCAGGAAGTGAAAACGGCATTTTCCCGCAGAAATGCCGCCGTTTGATTTTTGCGGCCGCTTAGGCTGGCTCACCCGGCACAGCAGGGCTTTTGACGCCTGGTCTTTTGATGCAGCTGCCGTTTGACTCCGCAATCAGCCTCGCGCAGGGCTCGCGGGCGGTAGCGGTACTGCCGATTTCAGGATACATTTCTTCGCCAGCTCCAGCTTGGTTTCCAGCGGGGTATCCAGACGAAACCCTGGCGCTGAGTGATGGCATCGCAACCAGAAGGCAATCGCCGCTGGCGAATTCGCCAGCGCATCGGCGCGACCTTCCGCTCTGCAGCAAACGGCGCGGTAAACGGATCGGCAGCGGCAGCGGAGATCAGGTCACAGCCTGGGTTTCATTTAAAAATCCAAACCGTCAGTCGGCTGACAACCGGCAACAGATAAATCGGGGCAACTGGTGCCAGCCGGGCATATCTAAATCGGCGGTTTCGTACCATTGGCGTATCCAGCGCGAAACTAAAGCAGAACTGCCCGGTGGCAAAGTTCTTCGCCAAAGCGCTTTCTGAGATCGGCCACGGTCTGCTGCGGCTTTCAAAGTCCACGCAAAATCCAAGGTACCAAAAGCCATCTGCTGCCTGGGTAACTGCCGGCTGCGGTCTGGGCCTTCGCCAACTGGCGCGCGAAATCGGCTACGGCATACCGCTCAAATGTCGGCTACCGTCGCAGCTGTCCAAACACTGGTTCGCAAATTTGGCGGCAGGCTGTTCAAATATGGCTGGGCCGAACGCCGCCGGTTCAATATGCAGGCTCCGGCAACCGGTACTTTGCCTGCCAACCTGAGAAAAGAAGTTCCAGGTGGCATGCTTTCGGGTCTTCGTCCGCTGGATGAATGAAATCGGCCAACATCCAGTCAGTCCTGCCTCTTCGCTGAGGCGGCGGCAACTGGGCGTCAGTGGCGCTTGCTGCGCCCAGCCAGCCTGCGTGGCGGGAGCGGCTTCGACTCTTCCCAGTTCCAATCACACCGCATTTCAAATTGTAGCTGACGCGATGCCGCGCGCGCCAACTCTTCCGGACGGCTCTCTCGATAACAGTTCGGTCTTGCAATAAACCCCGCTGAAGTCATTCAATCGGAATGGTTCGGGGTTGAACCTGCATTGGGCGGCAGGAGCTACGCTCTTGCAATATTATAGACTCTGGCCAACATCCCCAAAATCGGGTTTGCCATCTGTCGCCCACTGCAGCCTGAGCTGCAGCACTTCGTGCGGCAGCCGAACTTACCTGAC
>BNJT01002035.1_pt1 | contig 138835 bp, 158 predicted proteins | sample 8540491 | NCBI WGS metagenome assembly BNJT01 (sample SAMD00202455, study PRJDB9452) | human saliva metagenome | host: Homo sapiens | reverse complement strand
TCAGTCACGCATTGCTTCACGATAGTTCAACAACAAAGAACATGTGACAAATTTCACATACCAATCACCGAAGTTTACAGGCAGTGCATTGATAAACCATACTACTGATACAATTTTGCAATGATGGTGATGATGTGTACACTTTGGAACATTAATGATGAATAAGTTCAATCAATCTTATAGCAACGCGTTGAGGGGAAGTTACACACCAAAAAGTGTATGAACGAGTTGAACAACTGACTAAGGTATAAGGTTCTTTATAAGGTAGGAGACTTCGGGCTGGGATGAGTCCTGCAAATCTTTGAGGATGTGGGACTGACGAAACAAACGAAGCGAGGGTACGTCTAGGGCAGACAAGCTAAGACTGTAGCAAAAAGAGGAAAGATGTATTTTATGGAACCAATGGCGATTGAAGTAAGATGATAGGGGGTACCAACAAAGCTCAGACAAGTGTTGAATATTATGGATAAAGACTGGTTGACGGTACTTTTAAAAGCACAGGCGTAAACATGTCGGTGATTTAAAAGAAGATACTTCTGAGGGGCGATGGAACTAACTACGAGGAAGCCAGACTTTGGAAAGCGGTAAGAATTATGGCTTGACCATGTAGATGGTGATTTGAAAGGTTCTTATGAGGGCAATTAAAACTAAAGTATAAAAGTGTATAAGGAAAGAGAAACCTAGGGTTTATGAGTTACCTGTAAGTGGTAAATCAGATTTTATATGGGTGCTGCTTAGTTTATTTCAGGCATTTTGGTGATTACAGTAAAACACAAGAAATTTAAAAGCAGAGGAATTTGAAGATGAAGATAGGTTGGCAAATTTTACAGGTGTAATGCTCAAAAGAAAATAACTGCAGCGGTGTTAGAAGCAGCCTGATGGTAATGATGTTTGTTTATATTAATAAAGGTGACATTGACGCACTATTCTCACTTATTGTAGCGGAGGTAAGAGATGTTGTTGAACTCAAGATTATAACACTTTAATCTATTTAGGTTTAGATAGCATAGAGTTAAATGACTATTTGGGTATGGTAGCCGATGGTTTAAAGGTTGGATGTAATGCTGTGGGAAAAGTCGTTGTAGGGCTTTAAACAGGAAGTTAAAAATTAATAACAGCAACCTACTATCAAATTTTAATATTGGCGTGAGGTGGTACTCTATGGCAATGAACAGAAAGAGAGGTACATTGTGAAAGGAAAGAGGTGCATAAGCATTGCAAAATTCTTCAAGACCTACGTTACTAGGTATGTGGAAAGATGGCAAGTTGAAAGCAAAAAAAGGCAATGGGCAGTATGATTGGTTGATGTAGATAGTGTCTATAAGATGCTGAATAAAGATATTGAACGTAAAACGTACATCTATGCAGGGTATCTACTAGTAAACAAAGACAGATTTAGGAAAATCAAGTGAGATTACTAACTAATTTTGCTTTCAAAATGGGTGTATGTAATAAATGGTGTTTTTCAAGATGTAGCTAGTGGATTAGTTTTAAGAAACGTGACTGCTCTTGAATTTATTAGATGAGGTTTTAGCTGGTAGGAAGTTAAACGTGTGGTGATAACTTATATGATCGTATCTCTAGGGTTGCTCGAAACTATTACTTATTTGTTTAAAAGTTTGCCAGGAGGTAGTTGTGATCAGTGAACTAGGGTCTGAGAAGTTGGATAGCGAAGAGGATTTTGAAGAAATAGTTAGTTTATTGGCATTGTTATTCTATGAACTTTAAGGTAACAGACGATTAAAACGGATAAAGGAGATATTAAGATGAGCAAAGGGCTGAAAAAAACATGGTAAAATCAAGTATCTTACTATTCTTTATTATTAGGTAATCAGCACACATAAAGGAAAAAACCTTTATAATCATGCAAACTATTGAAAAGACAAGAATTTTGTAAGAATAATAAGGGTTGCGGCATGGGAATTAGATAAGTATTTTAAAGGGTGATTTGACTTATGCGATGATTATAGGCAAATGCCCTGCACAGTCATCAGCGCAACAATTATTACAAAGATTAGTAGATACAGGTTTAAAAGGTTTTAGAAGTATAAAAGACTGGTTGAAAACTAGATAAGTACGGAGTAAACCTAAACTACCAAAGCATAAGAGTAAAGATGGTAAATATGTACTTGTTTAACGAGTCACAGGCGGAAACTTAAAGATGGTGGCGTTGTTTCCAAGAAAGTTTAATGGTTTTGAATTAAACCTAGATTTGTAAATCTGATAATTATGTAGAGTTTAAACAAGTTAGGGTAGTACCCAATTATAATTTCTTGTGTTGAGCTAGTATACAGTTGAGATTCCTGATAATAGTTTAGAAGATAATGGATGTTATTTAGTATTGATATTATTTCAGATAACTTAGCAAATCATTGTTAGTATACAGCAAGCTGTGAACCTTTGTTATAAACGCAAAGGTCTAAATCAATAAATAAGTATTACAATAAACAAATGTCTTATTATCGAAGTATTAGTAAGAAATAACAATAAAGATTATACTAATAGGTTAGCTATACTCATAGAGAAAAGGGAATTTAAAAGTAGATGATCATTTACACAAAGCTAGTAGAAGAATTGTTGATTATGCTATTGAGAATAACTACAATACAATAGTTATAGGGATAATAAGAATTGGAAGCAAAATTCAAATTGCTAAGGCTGTAAATCAGTCATTTGAAATAAGCACACAGAAAGTTAATAGATATGGCGCAGCATAAAGCACAAAATGTGGGTATAAATGTGTAATTTACAGAAGAAAGTTTATATACAAGTGGAACTAGTTTTAGATACCTGAGTTACCGGCAAAAGAGAATTATAACAAGAAACGTAGGGTTTCACGTATTTATTCCAGGGCAACAGCACAAAGACAATGCCGATGCGAATGCAAGTATACCAAATATTGCAGCAAAGTATTCCCCAAAGGTTAATCTGATGGGATAGAGGGTGTAGTGTTGTATCCACAAAGTAGATATAATATTGATTAACAGATATTTTAGTATAAAAGATGTAAGGTTTAATTTTGATGGCGTAAAATAATAACGTTTAGAATGGAAGTGAAGTATAAAAATTATAACTCTTACGGAGTTTCTATACGATAGGTTAGTTGATTTGGAAATGAAGTTGGCAGGTGTTATAATGGGCAGTAACTGAGAAAGAGGAGTTTTGAGTTAAAGAAATTTATAGAAGATAGTGTAAAACGTCCAAATGTTCTTGGTTAATGTGCGTTGGGAGTGTATTATATTACCGAACAATTGGTTGTGCTTAAAATTTATAGTGTTTGATTGCCAGTTTAGAGCCAGTGGCGGACATGGTATCAACTTCGAGGTGTTCGAGCCAGTTGCCACAGGAGCGTTTAAAGGCTTTGCCATACGCGCTTGAAGAGCATATATACATTGGTGACTGATGAGCAAAACAAGGTGTTCAACGTTTAGGTAGTTTAGATTTACTGACAGGAATTTGAGTATTTGAAGTCATTTTAAACGATACTTACAAAGTTCCAGTAGTATAGATTGGAATTATGAAATTTATTGGCGTACGAAGCACAACGATTTGAGGCTAACATTTAAAATAACTTTGTTAAATATAAAGGTTTACGTGTTGTTGATACATTGGTACTAAGCACAAAACGAAAGTGCTTTTTCTAGTAGCTAAAAGTTGGCACTCTAGTTATATAGGGGCGAGGCGGCACGTTTAAAAGTTAATCATAATTGTCTCGCTTTATTCATATGCAACGTTAGGGATGTTGCCGAAAACTGGAATAATGAGTGAAATAGTGGAAGGAGGCTGCATCAAAGCATTCAATCAAGCCTGCGTTAATGATTTTGTAATGGGATAAAAGGGACTGGTGGTGCGATGGCAAAAGTGGCATTTTACCGTCTCAGATAATGGTACAAGCGGCTTTTGAGTCTGCGGGGTACTTCTGGGTTAGTGTGTTATAACAACAATTTTGGTATTCGAGAGGAGCGCGGACTAAAGAAGTTTAAAGACTTTGATGATTGTTTGAGTTCTTTTTGTAGTAATTTTATGTATGAAATTAGAATCTGGCTGATGAAAATAATAAAATCAGGTAGTGCTATAGGAAATAGGTAACCATTAAACATAAACTATGCCCCAGGTGGGAGAATCCGAATTATGATAGTTTGCTCAGTTTTTGCAAGAATCACAACCGCAACAGTATAAGGATAAGATGGCGTTTCCAGCGCTGGCAGAGTAAATTTACTGTATAGAAGTTCGTAGGCAAACCAGTACTACGCACCGCAAAGGTAGTAATTGAGTACGCCGGGAGTACCGTCGGATAGTGAAGATGATAAGATAGATGCTGGAAGTTGATGTCAGAGTGTTGGCATTCCAGTGCGTATCTACGTGTGTCACCCCTGTTCAATTGGGTCACCTAGTGGTATAAGATACCGAATACGCCAAAGGATAGGGATTTTAAAGACACAGATAAGTTAGATAAACTGTTTTAAATTAAGGCTGATGAAGGTAAAGAAGTTCAAGGTATAAATAAATGGGTAGATGGTGCGCCGTCGGATAGTGTTTAATAATAACAGGAGTGCGCCGTTTATTAGTCGAAGCCAATAACTGTATGCATACCTGCCGTGGTTGGTAGTCATGGCATTTGATTTATGGGTATGGTAGAAACCCGCCTTTAATTTGTGTTTGTGCGCTAGGGGAAGGACTACGATGCCAGCGAGTCCGGTGGTTTAGTGAACTAAGAAAGCAGGTTACACTTTGCGACAGGTGATTCAATAATGCGGCCGTGGTATATCGGGCTGTAGGTATAGCTCGATGGTACGGAGATCAGCAGAAATCGGCGCGACCTGGCGGTTGGCATGTAGACTGTGAGCAGGTTAAAGTAGATGCATTACAGGCAAGCGAGCGAAGCCTGCGTTAAAGTAGGTGGGACGTTGCAGCAGTGGTATCGTGCAGTTGATTGATAGGGTACTGTAGGCCGGGCGCAGGTTAGTTTAGTGAGTGATACTAGACGAAGGTTCAGCGGCGAAAGAATCATAGTAACCAAGACGCAAACGGTAAGATGCAAGCAACATGGCAATACATGAAACTAATTTACTAACTTTAATCATCCAGTTGATACCGATGATAACAGACATGAAGACGAGGAAACAAGTTCTTTATATCTTAATGAGTATGTGGATGGAGGTTCACGTACAATATGCTGGCGATGAATTCTGCCAGTACTGCAGGACAAGGAGGATAAGATATATATTGGGGTATTGAGCTATGTGATGGCTAAAGATTGAAGAGTATAGGAACTAAAAGTATATCGAGATTGAAACCAGAATATATAATGAAGGAACGGGATATCGGGTTACACCTTGTATTTGAGGAGATTTACGATGGTTATGATATGAAGAACACAAATACAGCCAGTAGTAGAAGGTTTTGCACCTGGGAGCGTACGTTGGAAAAGCATTTTAATGATGAAGACTGAGGTTTACGATTAGGTAGGGTATTATTATTTAGCTACAGGGCATTATCCGGGGATTGGCAAATTCCAGTACCAATTAAAGCACACTGAGAATAGGCTCATAGGTTTAGAGAAGATAATTACAAAAGCCACACCGAGGATTACAAGGAGTGCTACTAAACGAAAAAGTGAGATGTTAAAGGATTTAGTATCACTGATGGGTTAGGGTGTAGGAATATAAAGATGTCCTTGATTTAGAATGTTATTGTCGAGCTTTATCTATGTGGTATTGGTTTACATCTGAAAAATTTCGTACAGAGTAGATAGTAGTCTAACACTTTTAAAATCTGTTAACCTTTAGTAGCCAACCAGATAGCAGGAAAGCGTTAGAAGCAACAAAATTGCGTCCCTAAATGCGAAAAGGCTACGTACTTTGATGATTTAAGGCCAGCGGATGGTACTTTAGTGCACGAGGCAAATGGAATCCTTCAAAGCGCGATGGGTAACGGCAAGATCGGCGAACAAGGTTGCGATTTTGATATAGGTAGTAGGATTATACTATTTTATCATGGATGGTGGATCAGTACAAAGTATAAACCGGTCGATGGACATGTGAATTGCAAGTAATAGTAAAGCCATGTGCACGGTTAGGTAAACTTGAAGAAAGATATATAACTTCCAAGAGTGCCTGATGTAGGTATGTATAAGACTTGTATTATTTTAAAAGAGTTGTATACTTTATATGTTTCTTAACATGATGAACTGAATATGAGGAAGGTTTATGACGCTTTAGATGTATATAAGGGGCATCACCTTCGTTGATGAGGTGTAGGTCGAGGATATAATGATTATATGACAAAGCTGGTAAATTGTTAGGATGCAACATCCGTCCACAAATACAATTGAAGACAAAACTCAACTGAAAGGTAGTGTCTTAAGTTACTGATATTTTAAACAAGCATTTAAGGTTTAGTCATTTTATTCTAAATAATGTAATTAAAGATACCTGAGGTCATAGAGGGTTTGCAAACAGTGGGTAACTTGAATATCGTTTGCATGAATGATGGACTGAGGGTACTATAAACAAACAAGGAAAATAAAAATAAGAGAATTGCTGACAAGAATGAATATGCACTGTTTCCACTTATTTTGTATTTTCATGGCCTTTGAGGTACTCTAAAATGCGCAACTATACAGGAGTTAGGTTGGGAATATGAAGAAGTAAAACAGCCAGGAGGTGCTTTCTTTACGCAGAGGTCGATTGCGCTGGTGGTGGTGTAAACCTTAGTTAGTTTTGGGGTTTTATAGCACATTGACCATGGGCGAAGTAGTGCTTATAAGACGGCAAGGAAAGAAAGTACGAAGTTTGCAGGTTGCGTTGGTGGTAATGAAAAATCGAGATCATCAGACAAATAAGTTAGAGTCGCCAAAAGTCCACCGTGAAAGCGGTATTGAGAGGAGTGGGCGCAAAAAGCGATGTCCAGGAGGAATTCGTATGAGCACTAGGCTGTAGGTGTGTACAAGATAAACAGAACTGGAAGATAAGAATCGTAGGTAGATGTTACCGGCCGGTTAGATAAATGGTGGCGATGAGGGTACTAGTGTTCTGTAGTAGATGAAGATAAACTTAGATGATAGCGCGGCATTGGTGCAGATAGTACCAGGAGCGACAAAGAAGACGAGGTCGAAAGTGCGTCCAGTTACAGTACGCTGGTTGACGAGATGGTAATACCCAAGTTTTATAACGATGCTACTGATGACAATTTAGATTACTTTGCGAGAAGTTTGCATAATGAGCCACGGTTAAAGACGTTGAGGTAACGTTGTACTTTAGCTGATAACGAGGTCAGATAGGAAATTTAACCCGAAGTGTTAATACGGTGATGGCGTCGGAGGGTACTGAAGATATTATTGACGTGTAAGACCTAGAGGATGCTGGTTCGAGTATGCTACTCAGGCATTAAACGAAGTTGATAATCAGTGATGATGGTGAAGTTCCTAAAGGCCGAGATGTTTGCGTTATGCCAGGTCCACAACGAAGAAATGACGAAGCTGATTACAGTTACTCAAGCAATTTGTAGACATGAAGATGAATACATCAAGTACTAGTGCAGAAACAATACTATGATACTCAGGTACCGTAGAAGATCAGGTCATACAAAGTGTTAGACAACGAGGTATTGGCAGGTGATATTGTAGGTGCCAAAGCGGAGGAATACGGATCGGCGCTTAAAGCAGAAACATGAAAGTAATCACAACTATGAGGATTGATGATGCGAGTGTTGAGAAGAAATGTACAAAGAAAGTAGCCGCATAGTAGCTGGCGGCTGGAGCGAATAAGCACTGTAGTTCCCGCAGCATTAGCTGAACAAGAAACAAAGAACTTAAGTTATGATGCAGCAGATCCTGGCACCGGTAGCAAAATGATGAGTACAAAGCGCTGCAAAGGGCACTTGTTAGAGGGTGACCGAAGGTTAGAAGCAAAACCCGTTGTAAGTGCGTCTAAGTCTGATCGCATTTAAAACCAGATTTTGATGAATAGAGAATGCAATCGAGTTAAAATTAGAAGATGATAGTGAATTTATCCGACTGACGATAAGGCGAGCATGGCTTACCGGTACGGCGGCGTATCAGATGTTACGTTAGACGTTTGGCGGTGTGATTTACCTGCAGGCGCCGTCGGGTTATAGTAGGCAATAAATCATGCGCGTTGTTAGTTGCGAACTGGCGAGGAAACGTGCCGCTCCAAGCATCTAGTGTTAAATTCTAGCATTGATGGTACTTGGTGAAAAAGCAAAGTCCATTCTGTAGCCTAGATAGCGCACCATATTAAAGTGGGTACCACGGTAAACCTGTAAACATAGAAAGCGACTTAACCATCATCGGTGCAAAGTTAAGAAACCGCGGTGTTCGATAATAGGTCAACCCACGTTCGTGTGGTTATAGACGCACCAGAATGGCGTCATATTTAACAACGCGCAAAGTGGCATAAGAAACAACCAGGATGCAGCACCATAATCACCGTACGATTTTGATAAAGAGCAACAGATGGGGCTGTAACTGAAAAGCTATAGTAGATGTTCTGAAGGTATACACATCTTTGGCCTACTGGAGACATCCTGTGGAATCTTTTAGATGTTAGAACTCCTGTGGGCGCGACGTAATGGTGTTGAGCAAGTGCCAGTGTTGCAGGTAGTGGTTCCATGGGAATCCGATGACCACGTGTAGGCACAGGTACTTACGAGTAAAACTGGCACTGGTTGCCACCGGTTGGGTAACCTAAAGTAGGTGAAATCGAGGTAGTTGAGGGACGAAAGCTCCAGAGGTGCAACAGATAACGGTAGTGGATGGCACCATGGTAAGCATCGCAGGAACCCCCACCGAGGCAATGTGATGGAGAAATGGGTTAAAAGTTTTAAGCAACAAAGCTAACGGTACGAGGTTTACAAGCGTTGATGACGGCACCATCTAAACATCTTTTGTGGATCGTCTAGCAGGAGCTAAGCGCAAAACCTGACTCTAATGGTAAGGTTGGGTTAGGTCGATGTTACTGATAGGCTTGGTAACAAACACAGCAAGAGAATTTTTGCACAAATATACGCCCGCCATCTATTTATCGGTAATCTCTGCTAAGAACTGCGCAACCAGGTAAGATTTATTGGTTGATAAAGATCAAACCTTAAAGGTCGATAAGGAGGTCGAGACCGGCATCGTTGGCAACCTGAAAAACAGTCGCGGTTTGGCCAGTTTCGACGCACATTCTACTAGTGTTTAAACATTGAGAAATAGTATTGTCAGCGGCGCAAGAAGATGAATATAGTTTCGGCCAGTTGTACGTTATCTGATGTAGAGTTTATAGTAGATGATAAACGTCCAACTGGTATGTCGGTATACACCCACCAAAGGGGTTGATCAGTATACAAACGAAACCGCAGGTAAGTTTTGTAGCGTGACGATGCTTTAAACGAAGTTAGAATTTGCCAATAAGTTACAGATGTTAAGACAGGTAACGTATTTACAATCTGGAATATCCACGACTTGCGCAGGTTCATCACGATGGTGAGAAGAAGCTGAAGCGAGGATATGGTTAGGCAACCACGTTTGATGGTTAAAGATACTGGCATCGAACCCAACTGATTTCAGAATTAGTGGATAAAAGATTACAACCACAGAACAGGCTTGCCCGCAAGCAATCGGTGGCTGCGCTTAACCGACGGCATTATGGAATATTGCTACACAAAGATATTGAAAACGCTGGCTGGTGCCAGGCGGATACACCTGTTGATAACGCCAATGCACCCAGCATGCAGGTCGATCATCGTTTCAGTAAACATGGCAGGTGCTTGCACTGAGAGTGGCGCAAACAAAAAAGCTGTCAAGGCATTTAGACAATAAGGTAGATATAGCTTATGGATGAACAACCATATTAGACAGTGGAGTTTCTGTGGTAAACGGTATTCAATGTACAAGTTATGACAAGATTTACAGGCAAGAGGCATTTTTAATGTGAGAAAGTTTTAGATATGGCTGGGTTTATGAGAACCAAGACTTATCAGCAGTGACTTGATTGGCACTACCAAGAAACATGTAGAGGACAAATAACAAAAACAAGTACAGTTTGAAGTAAAGCTATGATAAAACAGTAATGATATAAAAGAAGTTGTTTAATAGATCAGGGTACTATTATTCAAATATGATGTTATAATATGTTCGATATAATAATAAGAATTTAAGACAACTTATAGGATAAAAGGAAAAGAGCAGGAAAATCAGCATCGTATTTCCAAGCGTTTACAACAAGGATTATTTCAGTTCCTGCGTACAGGGTTTTAGACAAAATGGGTAGGTTCTGTTGGTACTTATAAAACCGTGGTAGGTGAAAACCACTTCATTTCATTTGCCCTAGATGAGCAGTGATGAAACCGTCTCAAGATAGTGGAGTGGGAAGGAAGACAAATGTTCAGAAGGCGAGGGAAAGATTGCGCATCACCCTGCATGTAAATCAGAGGCCCGACGAAGAGAACCAAGGAATTAAAGTACCACACCCAAAAGGGTTAATCTCAAAGTGTATGAACTGAGAAGACCACAGTACCTCAACGGACTTGAAAGGTCAAAAGAGACAAAAACTACTGAGAATGGCATGGAGGAAAGATGAGCAAAATGCTGACAACTCTTTAAAGTGGTAAGTGATGAGAACAAGAAACCAAATGTAGACGAGAAACCAGGGCCAACTGGGAGCTTGTTCAAACGCAGTATATGGTGATAATTTCATCTCAGACGCGCCGCGTAACTGCGGCTCATCAGGGGAGGGGAATTGGTGGTGTCAGATTAACGCAAGATTTAGTATGCATATGGAGCGTTGATGAGGATGAAGCCAAACAACAATGAAAATCAAAAACCTGCGAGTCAGGTGCCAGACTGTTAGAGGAAGCCCAAAGACGAAAGGGCGGCTGCTGTCGGCACCGCAAAGATGAGTTGAGACAGCTCGCAGGTTCGGTAGAATTTCAGCAAACTTTGTAGTGATGAAGGCTTGAAATGGCAGCGCGTAAATGACAAGTGTAGGCTGGCAAGATATTACGGTGGGCGAACCAGTTCTACCGAGGTCATTGACTGGTAGCTGAAACTGTAACTGATGGCTTTATAATACTTTGTTCATCTAGATGTTGGCAGTCGAAACCAGCCACGCAGGTGCTGGTGTATGGCGCTTTCAGATATCTGAGGTCAGGGCCCCAGGCGATACGAATCTGCGTTAAAGGCGGTTATTGCGTAAAAAGCGTTCCAAGATCGATTCATAAATGTTCCAATAACGAAAGCTATGAGGATGTGATAACTGACGGCAAAAGCGGATGAATGAAACGAGTAATGGCAGCATAATGAGGAATGTTCATGAAGATATGACTGGTTATTAGGTTTACCGATACTTTTGGCAGACAAGAGTCAGAACGGCACGAATGTCGCAAGGAATGGTAAAGATAAATACTGCACAACGCGTGTAAACTTAAAGCCAAACAGTTATCAGGTATTATAACACGACAGCATCAGCAAACTGGCGGCGTTGATGATGCGGCGCGAAGTTTTGTGCAAGGTTTTGAGATGGCTTCAAACCAGTCCAATAGACGAAAGAATTAGGTGCAGCTCTTTATATCGCCACCGGTTTTATACGGCAGCGATATGGTACGGGAAATGAGGCGCGTGTGTACGGGATACCAGCACCGGAGGCAATTGAACTGAGCAAGAGGGTTGGGTGGCGGTAGTGTTTTCGTTAACCACTGACCTTGATAAGGCGGATTCTTTTCCAAAGCGGCACCGCATGAAAGTCATAAATATCAGGCATTAGTCTGGTATCCTGCTGAGGTTGTTGAAAGATGCCATGGTGGCACCGGATACGGGAGGAGGCAAGCAGAGATAGTTGCGCCCCAGCAGATATCCCCAGACTTAAAGCGATCCGGCAAAAGCCGGAATCAGTACTGAGCCCAGGAAACATGGTGAAAATTAACCAGAACGGAGCGCGGCGGCTTGAGGTTAACCAGAACCCGCCCAGACGACAGGTGGTTTAATTATGAAACATTGATATGCTGCCATTATCAACGAGCGCATCAGCCCGTGGTATAACCGGGAAGTTGAAGGCATAAATGTAGTCTGACGAATTTGATGTTCACTGATGAACCAGCAACAGAGCAGGGTGGGCGGCGATAACCGCGAATGGCGAAAAAGTAGGTAACCACTAACTTTTTCGCAATGCTGAGAATGGCAAATCTATGAGATACTACTGCCCTGTGATAAGTGTGGCCATGAGCATAATAATTCACGGTAGTTATCAAGATGGAAGAACTGCAAGAGTTACTACAGAAGGAGGAAGAACTTTAACCTGCTTGACGCTACCGAGAGGTGGTGGCGGTTTTACGGGCAGTAATGACTATACCGCTTTAGTGCCTTTATAGAGTGACGGAGCTTATACCTGTGGGCGTATTGAAGACAATTAATTTAGCGGCGGGTAGAGTCACAATAGTGACTTCAAAAGATAAACCCACCCGTAGGACGGTTGGACAACAACGATGTAAGAAATGGTAACGGACAGAAAATGAACCGCAACTGTACGTGAACGTAACTGATGCAAGAGCCTGGCTTAGTGCAATACCCGCGTTGGGTGCAAGTAATGGTGAAACCGCTAGGGTAATTACTTGCGATGGGTGAACAGTTAACCGTTGGTGCAGTGACCAGCGTGGCAATGTAGCCACAGTTATAGTGGTAATCGGCAGTAGAGCAACATCAGTCCGTGAACCGCAGCAAGGGCGCAGATGAGCGTCTATGATGGTGATGTACGCCAGTAATTATATTTAGTGATACAGGCAACACGGGGGCTGGTAAAGTAAATGCCAGAGGTCAATGTAATGGTGTGAATCGAGATGAGGCCCCAGGCGGATGCAGTTTTATGAATAACAAAAGAGCTGAACATGATGAGCGACATGAGGTTAACAGCGCATGTGTAGAGGACATGGCGGGGATCGGTTGATAAATCTATTTCATTTTACAAAATAGGTTTATGTGCTGCATTTACGTTTGGTTCTAAGATAGCAGTACTTTTAAAGAGGAAAGAGGATATAGGAGTTTACAGCAACGTCGGTAACTCCTCGAAGATATAGATAAGTTTGAGGTTATTGTTCAGCGATAAGAAGTATGATAATAAACGCCTCAAGCGTAGAAGTTTGACCCCGTGCCATCATGTTTACAGGTAACTTACGACAAAGAGAACTCAAAGAATGAGTCAGTATTTCCAAAGTCATAGAGCAGCTGCAAGCACCTCGGATCTACAGGTAGTAAGCAGATGAATCATTGTGGATACGTAAACTGCAATATAGTATCAGAAATAAAACACGAGTTTGTGAAAGTACAAAAGTAACCGTACAGGTAATCCATAAATGTGGTTAAAAGAAAGTACAGTAATTTAAAATGGTGTAGAGGTTAACTTTAATAGATGAAGATGGAATGTGGGTCATGATATTTACTTAGATGTAAGACAACCTTATGTTTTAGAGAGGCATTATAACGGATTTAGGCAGGTGGGCAGTTGAAGCGACGGTAAGAATCCGCGCATCTACAGTCATTTCAAAACCCGGCGCTTTTGGTTTTAAGTGCATTATTAGGCACTTTAGGGATTAGTGAGTGCTATGCAGTAACTTATCTAGTTGGACGTTGGGTAGTATTAACAACGAAACGTGAGACGAGATCGAGTGACCAAAGTGCCAGAGAGGCAGTAAGTATGATAGCGATAGTATAATTGAGGTTAGTGTTTTAATAGATGGTCTGAAGGTTAGCGCACAATCTAACCTGTGGACTAGCTAACCTCAAAGTGTACAGACACAGATGGTAGTTTAAATGTAAAGAGCGCATGGACTGAGGTAAATTTGGAGATAACTCCAGAGTGACATCCCGCAGCACTTTATAGGGATGATGATACGATGGCGTTATTGCAGGCGTGAGTATGAAACACGCGAGATATGTTAAGCGCAACGGCGTGATTTGCTGCCACTAGCGGTAACGGTAGTGATTTTGATACAATCAGCTTCGTAGTGACGATTGTTGCTGCTAAAGACGTGGTCGCCTCGTGCCGCTGAAAGCTGAGGGTATCGAGTCCAGGTAAAAGAGTTGCGAGAAGGTATCAACTAGTCATTAAGGTGGCACATGCAGGGTTTGAGGTCAACACAGGGTTTTAATCAGGGTTAGATTTGAAAGTCAGGTTAATTTGAGTACGGGGTGCCGCCCGCGTGGTAGGATCGTAATGAGACCGAAAAGAAGGGTACTAAGAGAGCTAGAGGAAATATGAGAGATATGCGATAAAAGCGTGTTTTCTCTAAGTGCGTTACAGGCAAGTCAAAGTTCTATTGTAGGTATAGAGAAATAGGAGGTACTGTACACGTACTCGTCATCACCGCTATGAGGAGGGCTTTTAGTACTTGGGATCGATGAATTCAAGTTGAAAAGAATACAAACAACAAGAGTGGTATAGATAATTCAAAAGTTTTGAATGAATCCATATAGAACAAACCAGAAAGAAAGAGCCATGGCAAAGACAAGGTGGGTAAACGCAAATGACAGTAATAACGAGTACGCTAGCGGATAGTATCACTGTCATCAGTGGGTTCTTTGGTAGCCACGCTGCTGATGTGAGACCCATAGGAAGCAGCGGCCATGATTGCTTTGAACGCAGACACAATGCGTGAATCCAAAACCAGCCGGACAAACGCAGGATAAGCCTGCCGATAAAACCCAGCGGACTCAACGGCCGGGGACAAAGCGTCAGACACGCTGCACATAAACCCGACAACTGGGAAAACGAGATACTGATGCGAAAATATAGCAGAGATAAGACTCGATGCTCCTGCTGGTAAAGGAATGAAAAGACAAAAGAAGATAAAGATTTGAATAAAAGTTGAAGAAAGCTAAAGAAACGCTAAACAAGATAGGATATGAAGAGTAATGGTAAAAACCAACTCACAAACACGGTTTAAACGTTTACCTAAGACGGCAGCGGTTAAGTAATAAGCAATTATCTTAGCTTTTGTCTCAAGGTGAGGACTTTACCCACCTTTTGACATTGGAGAGGGCGGATTAGTGATGTTGCTAATGGTTGGGTATAAGAATGAAGTTAAGCGGGCGTCCATCATTTATGATGGGTTTACACCGCTACTCAAGTGCTTGATCAGCTGCGAATAATAGTGTTTGTCACGTGCTAACGAGAGCAATCGTATGCCCATCCCAAAGGTGTACGATGACGTAACGGTTCATAGAGAGTTCTGCAGATAGGGATAGTACCTTTAGATAAGGTGGCAGAGGGCGACTAATGATGTGGCGTCTACGAGTGTTAATTTACCTACTAGTTTTAGATAGGGACAATGTTGAGCTGATTTGACAAGGTGGGCGTAGTCAGGATAATGATAATGATCTTTGATCGACATAATGGGGTATACTTCTAAATAAAATCGGTTTTATCTTATGGAACAAAATTATGGTTTGTCAGGAGTGTATGACTTATGATGTAGGTACATTTACGATTAAAAGTACCTAAGACTATATTTAAAGATAGGAAAGATAAGCCCAATAGGTTATACGACTTTTTGGGGAGTCTGAAAAAGCACCTGACAATAATGCTCAGTTGCGTATGCCAGAACCGATAACGCTATATAATTACAAATACTAGAAGTTAAAGCAGCATCTGGTGGGGTATGTAGAAGCGACTATAAATGGGTTAACCGATGTCAGAAATAAAAGATATAACAACTGGGCTATGTGGTGATAAATTAAAGCTAGTTTAGAAGTAAGTTTAAAGACTGTGTTATAGGTAAAGATTCGAACAATTTAGATGCTACATTTGATACTACGGCTATGATTTATGAGGGTAAATTATGCATCATTCTAATAGCCTGAGTAAATTTGCAACAGATTGGGATGATGCGCTTAAAAGTCGAGTAATCGGAGGATTACTACTATGCGACGTTTACCCCGTATGCTTCTAGTTTGAAATCGAGTACTATAATGTAGGTTTGAAATTTGATGCTCGTGGTAGTGATGATGCGGCTGGGCTATAACTTTAAGAGCTAAAATTGGACGTAAAAGATCGTTGTTGAGTTACAGATAAAAACAAGTGGGGTTTTTGATAAAGAAATTGAACATGGGGTGTTTTTACCTCAATGGAGAGAATTTCAACTCTACGATTTATGGCTAGCCTATCCTAAGAGAAACTTTAGTCAAGATAAGCCACATAAACTGGAAGGGTATTGTGGAATATACGATGACTACGTTGGACGATGGTAAAGTTACAGCAACGCGTAGAATGCTACGTTACCATTTTCTCCAGATTGAGGCTGAGCTCATGAGGTTCATTTATGTGACTAAGTATGGAGATGGTCCGAAGACTACATCGGGAGAGAAACAAGATTGAGGGTATTTATAGTACTGCTTAAATAAGTTGAAAGATAACAAAGAAGTTGGGATTTCGTTTAATGTAAAATACTAGAGCTTATGGTGGTGATTATGCACCTGAAAGATGGTGGTCGTATTGATGTGTAGATGATTATGTGTATAAACCCTTATAAGTTAATAACAGAATGACTATAGACTACGTTTAATTTAAAAGATGATGAACTTACATCTTCTGATTTTGATATAAAAGCGTTAGATTTCGGAAGTAAAACCTATAGCGAGCAGTATTTTTCATCATTAGATGGCAACGATACAGCGCATAATGTTATTGTAGGTAAGAATTTTACAGGTTCAGCGATTTAAACCGTCGTTTGGGTTCAAAAGCATGATGACTCTAAAATACCGATACTGTAGTTTCAGGTAGGGTGTCTAATGGTGACTGGGTTAAATATGGTACGGTTTCTATAGAAATGGGTTAAACATAACATCTGAAAATGGAGCTCGTGTAGCAGAGGGTTCACGTTTAGTTTTCCCAGAAGACGTTTACAGATTATAAAACAGAAGTTGAGACTACGTTAGCTACTATGAACATAACGTAAAAAGTTGTAGTAGATGTAAAAACCCTAGTGCTAGTATGTTGAGAAACAAGTAGATGAGGTTTATGCAAGTGCTATAAAACCAATGGTTTATTTTGGGAACTATGCAAACTAAATGTAAAATATGGTGATAATTTTAGTAAAAACCTTGATGTGAATGAGTTTAGTGCTAGGGATCAGTTGAATGGTTTTTCACGTGGTATTAAGACAGATAAGAAGTTAGTGAGATTATAAGAATGATGTAAGTCATAGTAAATTGATTTAACGTATGAATTATCTTCGACAATACAAACTAACTTAGTATCGAAAAGAGGCGGTAGACCAAGCTGTAAAAGATGGTTGGTTTTAAAGAATCTAAAGAGGGATATCTTCTGCGATTTACTACCTCAAGGGGTACCATATAACAAACAGTATTAAGGCTACGCGTGATGGTGATAGTATAACAAGTGTTAAATTACATGAGAATTACAAAGGTAGTGGACGTATTTTAATGGAGGTTCACACTAAGCAGAAACCTAGATTATAAATATGAGTACAGTGATACTGCAAGTATTTTAAGCTCTAGGGGTTATTATGATAAACCGTCGATTAGGGTTTAATGCAGATATCCTTGGGTAAGATTATCACTAATTTTGGGTCTTTACTATCTAATATTTCAGCTTATAGTAGTACGAGATGAATTAGGTAATGTTAAAGGTTTTCAGGTACGGGAAGACAATCCAGACAGTGGTAAGAACACGTATACTAAGTTAGCATTTCTGATAATAAAGATAAGGAATTAATGACAGGTTTACCTGAGTGGTAATTTAGTATATGCTAGAAATGATACTAATTTAACAGTGAGATACGAGTAGTACAACTTCTTTAATGAAGCAAGTAGATGTTAATGACGAGGGTCTTTACGGGGATGGTTTGGACGATAGTTTAGCTAAGAATGTCTTTTAGAAGGTGGTCGTTATAAATATCAAATAAGCTTGAAAAACGGTGAGGGTGTAAAAGCTAAAGACTTTGGTATTTTTCGATAATTTAGAGAAATTTAAACCTACGAAAGACCATGAGGGATTTTGGTGATACTACATGGCATGGTACACTATTAGGGTGTTGATGTTGATGGTATGTGCGTGCTAAAGGTGCAAATCCTATTGTTTATTATTCTACTAAAGATAATTTAGTACTTGATGATGAGAATAATGCAAGTGATCGAGATTTAAACAATTCGGCTATATGGACAACTGAGAAACCTGCGGATTTATCAAAGGTAAAGGCTATTGCTATTGATACAAGGTTTAAAGAAGATGGTAGTGAGTTTACGCTTGATGCTTTGGTGCTACTTTATGGCGGCAACAATAACAATGAAGGCGCCGATAGCTCCAAATGACTCTTGGTATGATGTTAAGTTAGAACCGGGGCAAAAAGAAGCTGGTTTAGTAGGTGGAGCTCATGCTTATAACAATATAGCTATGACAGGTAGAACGGTTGATGCTAAGACAAATCGTGTAAGTGCTAATACATTAATAAGAAATGACTATGTAAAAGTGAGGTTAAAACCTTACAAGATAAAAAGTTAACAAGACTTTGGAAATGATGATAATAATCGCGATGGTAAGAGAACAAAAAGCTGTTACTATGGAGTTAGTAGGTAACGGTGTGAATACAGGTCATAGGTGGTATTAAACGAGGGGTAATTCTTGGAATGCAGAATTTGAAAAAGCACCTTATTTGAGATAAAGATGGTAATGTAATTACATATACTAGTGAGAGAAGAGGCATCTGATTATACGCTTAAAGTTAAATCTATTAAAGATATAGATAATTTCTTTGTATATGATGTAGAGAACTCATCATGAGCCTGAGAAGATAAAAGATTAGCGGTGAGAAACGTTGGGAACGATGAGTCGAGTTTATACGAGACACAGATCTGCTAGGTTAAACTGGAAAAGCTAATGGACGTGAAGTTCAAGAGATTACAGTACCAGTGAGATGGTGAAAGTGGTTATACGAGGTTTACTAACTTAAACAAATATGAAAAATGGTCAGGAAATTCAATATACGCTTTTGAAGAAGGTAGTTAGCGTGAGATGGTTATAAAGCTAATAGTGAGATGGCTGCGACATTACTAACGAACATCATCCTATGCGCTGATCGTTTTATGTTAAGAAAGAAGTTGAGGGTATGACAGATAAAGCTCGTGAGCTTAACCCTGACTTTACATTTGTTATGAATTTAACAGATGGTGGTGGAAATTCTGCACTTAAGGAGTTTGAGTATGAGACTACTTTAGGTCGTTACTGGTAGATATTCCATGGTAAGGAGTTTACACTTAAAAGATGAAGAAATGAAAATTAAAGGTGTTCCATCAGAACATACTGTTTCATTTAAGAGCTTAAAAACCCTAATGGTTATAAATTGAAGTTAAGACAGAGGGTCAAGAGAATACTATCAAAGCTGGTAAGGATACCTATACTAAATTTGTTAATAAATATGAAACAAAAGGTCAAGTTGAGATTCGTGCTAATAAAAACTTAAAGGTCGTGGAATTATTTAATAATGAATTTTAAGTTTAACCTAACTCGTGATGGTAAAGTTGTAGCGTTGCTACTAACCGTGGTGATGGTAGTGTTACTTTTAGTGGTTTAGGAGTTTACCGGTGATGATGCTCAGAGCATCGACGGGTTTTACGAGATCAGTGAAATGGATACTAAAGTTGGTGGTGTTCAAACTGATGATGGTCATCAAAGAGATTGTTCGTGTAACTGCTGAAGACAATGGTGATGGTACAATGCGTACTAATGTTGTTTATGATAGTGATGATGTGCTAACTTTAACAACGTATATGAGGCTCGTGGTAAAGTAAGTCTTAAAGCTTGGAAAGAAATCAAAGGTGGTAAGCTTGAAGATGGTGCTTTTGAGTTTGTTGTAAAAGACGGTGAGAAAGTAATGGCACGTGGTCGTAACGATAAGAATGGTACTATTAACTTTAGTGAAATGGAATTTACTCAAGACGATGTTGGTAAAACATTTAATTTAATAGCTAGTGAAGTTGCTTTGGAAGTGATGATAAAGTTACTTATGATAATACTACTGTTAACTATACTGTAGAAGTTCGTGATAACTTTGATGGTACACTTTAGCTTTAATGTGAGTGCTCGTGATAACTTTGTAGCGGATATCAACAATGATAGAAGTACACCAATGTTTGTAAATAAATACAAAGATGGTTCGCTTGCTATTGAGAAAGTAGCACCTAACGGAAGTAATGAAGAATTTAGATTTAGGGTTACTTTACGTGGGGAAAACTTACCAAGTGGACGTGGTACTGTGCGTCGAGAAAGTATAAATAGTGATACAACTAATGTTACTGGTAGTATTTTTAGGTGGTCTTCGTAATATGTTAGCAGGGCTTAGAAACCTAATGCAGCAAAGCTAGTTATGAGCACAACCTAGTGGTTCTATTGTTGATAGTGGTTTTTATTGGTGTAGATTGGACATTATATGAGAAATGGGTATTTGCACTTTTAGTGGTTATGGTGAGTTAAGGGATATTGATTCAATAAGATATGCTCATCAACGTGGATATTAAATATATAGGATTTTCTGGTAATGTATCGATAAACTTTACTCTAAAGGATATGGACCGAGGTATGTTTGGTGATTTACCAGAACTCTGAGAGTTTGATGGTAGTAACTCTAATATAAGTAGGTTAAATACACTTTCGAACTTTTTTGCTTTTAATGAGAAGCTACGTGAGATAAATATTTAGTAATTGGGATACTAGTAATGTAGTGGATATAGAGCAGTATGTTCCACGGATTAAAAAGCAGTAGAGAACTTAGATGTTAGTAATTTTAATACTAGTAATGTCGCTCGATATGACAAGTATGTTTGAAGGCATGGAATCGTTAAGAGCTTTAAATGTGAGTGGATTTAATACTTCTCAAGTTAGGTATATGTCAAATATGTTTAAAGTGTCAGAACATCATGTAGAACAACTTAATGTTAGTACTTTTCGACACTACTAATGTTGAAAGTATGGTGTCTATGTTTGATGTGCATCGGATGTTAAGATTTTTAGATGTAAGTCATTTTAATACTTCTTCTGTTACTAATATGGAACAGTATGTTCAAGAACTTGAAAAGCTGTAAGTTCTCTTGCTGTACATCAATTTTTGACACTAGTAATGTTAGAAGCATAGGTTCTATGTTTGAGGAGCATGGGTCATTAAAGAGCCTTGATGTAAGCAACTTTGACACTCAGTAATGTAGAAAGTATGGACTCGATGTTTAGAAAGCAACTGTAGAAGATTTGAATGTATCTAACTTTAAAACGGGTGTTTAGGGGACATAAGAATATGTTTGATGGTATGTCTTCCGTGAAGTACATTGATATTAGTAATTTTAACTTTAACACAGGTGGTAACTTTTACCGTCAAGTATCTTCGACAGATATGTTTAAGAATATGCCTAAATTAGGAGAGAATCAAAAGTTAGTAGGTTATCGCACATCTATTGGGATATTCATCATATGGGGGTTAGGTAGTGGTGATAAAAATAGATGGCTTTACAGGACGTTGGGTCATGATGATGATAAGGCTCATACTGTAGATTATTTTCGTTGGGGTCTATGGTTTTAGAGTGATGAGAGCTACAGGTATGTGGATTCGAGAGAAAGACCAGTGTATACTGTTAATTTTTGATACAAATGAGGTACGGGTGAAAGTATGTTGCCACTTAAGGTAGAAAAAGACCAAGAAGCTAAGTTACCAACTCCGGGAATTAGAAAACCGGGAGCTAAATTTAAAGGTTGGTCTAAGACTCAAAAATGGTAGTGTGATTACGGGACTTTAGAAACCTAACTACACCGGGACAAAAATTACGCTATATGCTGTTTGGGATACTGTGGATAATGATATTAACATTCAAAATGGTACGTTTTGAAATAAGTGTCTTTGGTAACGAGAGGGTAATCCTTGAGGGACTTCCAGCAGGTGTTGAATACCAGTAGAAGAGCTACAAAAGATGGTTTGGGTTTTAGTAGGTGAATACAAAACAAGTGGTACTATTAAACCTAAAGGACTATCGACAGCGAGATTTTGTTAATACTAATACACCAGTAGCGTCTGCAGGTATAAAAAGCTCGTAAATTACTTGATGGTAAAAACGCAGGTGGTTTTGAATTTGAGCTTGTGACGTGATGGTAATGTAAAGGTAAAGTAACTTCTAATAGCGATGGTAGAATCAACTTTGACAGGATAACCTATAACAATCCGGGTGAATTTGATTACACAATTCGAGAGGTACAAGATGTACTGATAGTGCTATTACGTATGATACTTCGACAAAAACGAGGTGCATGTGAGTGTTACAAGGGTTGGGAAGTAAATTACAGAGCAAATGTAACTTACCCAGATGAAGCGGGTATTTAACAACTCAAGTAAGACTGGTAGTATTAAAGTCACTAAACAAGTTATTGATAATACTGATAACGAACGTGATTTTTACATTTATAATGACTCTTAACGGTCGTGAAGAGCAGTGACTTTTGACGTAATGGTCAAGAGAAAGTATTTAGTGGTGTTAAATATGGCACAACTTATAAAGTACAAGGAGTTAATATTCCTAGTGAATATACATTAGCATCACTTACTAATCCTGAGGGTACTGTAGTAGCAATCAAGAAATTGATGTTGTAGCTACTAAAACCAATATAAAACTAATGGTTCATTTACTGTGAATGCTAAGAAAGTCTTTACAAAATAGAGAGCTTAAGAGTGGTGAATTTACATTTGAGCTTGTTGATGAAAATGGACAGGTAGTAGATACCTGTAAATAATGCCGAGAATGGTGAAGTTACATTTAACGCAATTTCAGTAAATACTACTGGTATTAAGAATTACAAAATTCATTGAGAAAGTTGGTTCTGATGAAAACATTAGAGTACGATACTCATGAGGAGGACTGTAGAGTTGTTACAACTAATGCTAATGGTAGAGACTGAAACTCGTGTTGAGTATGATACCGTATGGTGCGGTGTTACTAATAAATATGAACCAAAAAGTTGTAACTACGAGTGAAAATGCAGTAAAATGTATCAATAACTAAGAAACTTGAGGGTTCAAATACTAATAGATTATTTAACTAAAAAGTAGATATTATGAAAGATGGAAAAAGCTTTGGAGAATGCTTTTGAGTATAATTCTAATTTGAACGACTACTGTTAAGACTTTAACTCCGGGTGGTAAAATTGAAATTCGTAAAGATGAAACTATTACAATTAAAAATGTGCCACAAGGTGCTAAAGTTAAGGTAGTTGAGGACTCTTACGCAGGTTATCGTGTAAAGAGGGTACTGAAATTACAAAAGACAGCAACGGTGAGATGATAATAGTTTAGTAGTAACTAATATCTATGAAGCTCGTGGTGAGCTATCACTTCAAAAGGACGTAAAACTTTAATTGGTGGTGATATTAGTGATTACAGGTTTAACTTCTTAGTGTTACGAGACGTGGAGATCTTGTAAGTCTGAAGGTACTAATAACGGTAGTGGATTGAATTTAAGCCTTGAACTTTTTACAGAACAAGGATATAGGTAAAACTTATGAATATGACGTTATAGAGGATAGTGGTAGCGATACTAGAATAAACTATGATGGGACATACATAAGTTAAGGGTAACTGTAGAGAGGACAATGGTGACGGTACGTTACGAGTAACTTCGGATAATGCTTTAGATATTGCATTTAATAACAGTATAAAAGCGGACTTTTGCCTGTTACTGGAGGGTTTTGCAAACAGTACTCAAATCTTAGTAGGTTTAAGTGGGTCGCTAGGTATAGCGGTATTAGGTCGTCGAAGAAAATATCTCTAGTTTAGTGAGAACTATAAAGTGAATTTAAAAAGAAAGTACATGTAAAAGGTGAGTTTTTAACGAGTTATCTTTACATGTACTTTTTAATATGTTAATATAAACGTAACCTCAAGTTAAAGCCTTATTTACTAATGGTTGTATAAGGATACTAGAAATAATAAAATAAAAATAAAAACAAATTATGGAGGATGATTTAATGAATAAATCAGAATTAGTAGCAAAAATTGCAGGACAAACAGGATTAACAAAGAAAGATACAACTAAGTTTTTAGAAGCTTTTCCAAGGATGTAGTAGCATCTGAATTAGAACACAGTGGGAAAGTTCAACTAATTGGATTTGGTACTTTTGATGTACGAGCGTGTTGCTCGTAAAGGACGTAATCCACAAAACTAACGAAGTTATTGAGGATCACAGCAAGCAAAGTACACGCTTTCAAAAGCTGGTAAAAGCTTTGAAAGACGTTTATGCAGTGGTTAATTAGAGCAACTATAAAGAAATCTTAATAACTAAAAGTGAGTAAACAAAAACGTTAATACAATATAGGGTTAAGGTATCTTAGTAATAGTATTTCTTTTATCAGCAATGAGAGGCTAAGATACTCTAGTCACTCAACAGTTAATAGTTTAACGAGTAAAACTTTGCATTTTTGAGTGGAAATACTAAATTTAGGGTGCGAGTCCCTAATTAACTGGCGAAAAATTATCAAATGTGAGATATACTTTTTTCTTTTTTGGAGGTGGCTTGGGCTATCTCCTTTTTAATTAGTGTTGGGGGTGTTTAAGTGGTAGTTACAAGTGGATTTAACAAATGTGTATAATTGGGTTTTAGGTAAAGGTAGATGAGTCTAGTGTTGACGATATAATGATGAGCGTTCTTATATAAAGGATCTATGAAACGGTACTTATTAGAGAATAGATTATTACGTTTTGAGGATATATCTTTAAACGCTAGTGAGATGTTGGTATTACAGCAGTTGGGTTTGTTAACTGGTAGTGAGATTTACATTAGAGGGGCGTGTAATAATACCTATAAAGGATGCTAGGGGTAATATTGTTGCCTTAGTTGGTTGGCGTAAAAAGGTGCTACTAAGTATATGACTATGCTAGTGACGAGTTTAGTAAAGAGGCTTTGTGGTTTAATATGAGATAGGGCGTAGATAAAAGCTTTTTGAGTGATTCTTCGTCGGTATGGTAGCACCTAGTAGTTGTGAGTCGAGGGGTATTTTTTGATGCTTTGTCCTTAGATATGATAGGTGTACCAGACTATAGCAACTCTGGGTGCTAATGTAGGTGAATTTAAGGGTGGATGTTGGAAATTATCTGATAGGGTACTATGTATACCGGATACTGATAAGGTAGGGTTAAAAAAGCAGTACAGGAGTGGTGTGTAGAGTGATAATGCGATGTTCTTGTACTTTAAAGGGTCTTTTACTAGTTGGGATGGTGAGTAGTGAGGATAGCAAAGATATGAGATCAGTTGTGCAATAATATGGATGGCATAGCATACAACAAGTGTTCTTAAGTATACTTGGTTTAGGAGTACGATAGTTATACGTATGAGCTTACGTAATCTTGAGTAGAGTTATCTTGTAAGAATAAAAGGTCTAGTGTATAATTAAAAATGTCTTAAAGGTAAAGGTTTAAGATCATACTTTCGATAATAATTTTTCATGAATGAACAGTAACACAATATGCCTAGCTACTCACACTTTTTGCAAATGTTGTGGTAAGTTCGGAGATTGATGTAGTTAAAGGTAAAGCTAGTAGGGTGTTGTAGTTTTGTAGGCACTCTAACATCAACAAGTTATATCTAAAAACTAACTATAGTAGTGACTTTTACTGAGGTTCTACTCTTTTGTAAATTGTAGTTCAGTCTTAGAAAAAACAATTTCGCATTAAATGGAGCAAATAATTTTAATTTTTCATTGTTTTTCTCCTTCCTAAATGTAGTTTGATAGAGGTATATATTTCGAGGGTTTAGAAAACGGGGACCTCCAACAAAAGATAGGTTCAGTAGAATGTAAACTTACATATCAATATTCTAAACAGTACATAAAACAAGTTTAAAAAGTATAATTATCTTTTAGCTAAATGTAGAATAAACTGCTATTTGGTCTTTGAGTTGATGTAATGATATGAACTTTTTACTTTCGTCCTGACATAATTATTAAATCTTTGAAATGTTCATCTCCTTTTAGAATCTAAATTATAAACAAAGTTTCGTAATTAGATAGAGAAAAGTTGTTTTAGGGAAGGTAAAACGTAGTTAGTTACTACATCAATTCAATAGGATATATTCATATTTATTTTATATGTATTATTTGGAACCTGAAAAGGTTTCATCTCCCTTTCACCGGAGGGTTTTTGGATTGGTTGTTTCCTCTCTTGGTGTTTTACGGTAATTTAGGGGTGTATCTTAAAAATACCGAACCAAAAATCTTGTTTTGTATAGAGTTTGGTGGTTTGCTTTACGAGGAACATTAACTTGAATGTGCCAAAAGAAATGCACTTCAACTCTACTTTGGGGTTACTGCCAAAGTAATATTCTATTGTGTAGTATGGGTTGTAATTAAGGTACTTCTAGTGTGGTTGCAAAACTCAACTTTTTAGGTATTTCAAGGATTAATGTAATAAATATTAGAAAAGTATTCCCAAAGGTTAATCTGGGATGGGATAGAGGGTGTAGCGTTACATCCAGTTAAAGTAGGTATTATATAATATTGATTAACAGATATTTTTAGTATAAAAGATGTAAGGTTTTTAATCTTTGATAATAAAAATAATAACGTCTTTCGTTTTAAAATGGGTTTCCTCCCTGATATACCGTTTCTTATGTGGTTTAATTACTATGTAAGGTAATTAGCTACAATAATGCGTGCTACTTAGCGATTATGGGTAATTGGATTACCTGCCAAATTTTATTTTCTAAAGATTTCAATACTAGGTGTAAACTAGTAAAACGAAGTGATACATGAGTGTGACTCACTTATTATCTATGGTAAGTATTGAATTTAAGTTGAGTTGTAAAAGCTTTTTCTTTTTATAAATATATCAATAATAAACATACTATGTGGCTTTTACAACTAACTAGAATATAAGTTAAAACCAATGCATTAGCGTATAATAATTACATAATGATTGATGATTTAAGTTTGGTACGTAGAACTGATGAGCTCCGGTCGGGTGCATTGGTTTTAGTTTATATTTTTGAAAGTAGAGGTGTAAGGTTTATTTATTTGTACCTTAGTGAGTGTTTGGTACGAGTTAAATAGAACTTGTGAGTATTGACTTTTTATAGGGTTGTAGCAGGGTTATGTTGTTCAGATATATTAAATTCGTTCTTTCTAAATATTAAAAATATAAAAATTTGTTTAATCTATAGTAAAACTCTTACACCTACTTTGAGGGTATAAAAATTTAATATAATATGCGTTGAAAACAAGGCACTACCAAGTATACTACTAGTTTTGAGACAGGGTCGATTGATTGATAGTATGAGGTTTTCTCTCTCAATGTAGTGTCTTGTTTTGAGCGTATATACAAAAAGAGTTATAAACGTTCAAACTAGTTTGGACTCTAATTTTCTTAAAACTTATTGGTTAAAACATAAATTATAAATAACGTATAAATAAAGTAAAAATAAAGACAGTTGAACAATAAATAAAGAAATAAGAATAAAGAATTATAAGAGAAAAAGAGGATTAAGACAGAACATGAGTGGATTAATGCAAACAACAGGTAGTATAGAGATTTAAAATCTATGAGAGGACGATAATTACGATTTATTAAAGGCTACAGCAGTCAGTAAAGTAAGACAAAGTACTCCTATATTAACTAAAAAGGGTATTGATAATGGTATCAATGTTTTTGCAAATTAGCAGGATTATGCAGGTGAAATCAATATTAGTGTCATACCTAGGTATGCAAAAGAAATAATTGATCCGGGACAGGTCTTCGTGATAAGTTCTGATGTAAAAATTGCAACACGTGGATTAAGAATAGTAGAGTACTCCAAGTACAAAGAGGTATGGGGATACTGAATTTACCACCAAATGCAGAGGCTGGTATACGGTAATGTTAATATTGGTGGATTTTATAAGTTTATCTTTTGATTACAGGAAATGCTTTTAGAGATAAAGAGGGTTGCTATTAAGTTTGGTACTACTGATTTGCAGTACACTAACTGAGGATATTAAATCATTATATAAATCGTTAGATAGGTGTTAGACTTATAGGTGATCCGGTTGAGAATATTAGTTTCCTATGAGTGGTGATTGAGTGTGAAAGAGGCTAGTGAAATCACAAGTAAACAAGGTGTTAGATTTAAAATGGTTGATGGAGTGGATGCAAATGGTGATAAAGTACTTGATGCTAATGGTCACGACCTAAGAAGAAATTAAACGCTAAGTTAATGTGGTATCGGTAGGTGCATCAGCTATGATACTAAGTTTAAAGAACCATTTAAAAGCAATCTCACGTGGAAGCTGGGTACGATCTTTGAGGGGTAATTTAATAAGTGAGCTCAGGTGTGAGACTTTTGGTGGTTACTTTGGGTGTTTAACTTCTCTACTAAAGATAATAAAGGTGAAGAGGTTAAAAAAGAATGTGCTTATGCATTTAGGTAAAGAATTTACATTTAGTTTCTTATCACAAGAACAATCTAAATATAAGAAATTATATAGAAGGTTTTGCGAGCAAGTTAAAGCACAGGGATGTAGGAAAAGCAAATAAATACTATGGTGAATATGATTTACAAGAGGACGTAATTTCATGTGCTGTACAGGACGAGGTCAGAAAAATTGATAATATAGCTACCATTGCAAATATGTACCTAAAGGATTGATACTATTAAAACTAGACGGACGCTATTTTAGCGGGTGGAGGGTTCTCCAACGCTAGGTGGTCACGATCTGTATTAGCGGTGGTGGTCAGTTAGGTGGTACATAACCAACAGGCTTTAGGGTATTCAGCAACCTCAAGACATGAGTAACTCAACAACAAAGGGGTACAAACTAATCAAGGTGTACAAAGCCAAGATCTCGGTTTGGGTATGGATTTTTCTTGAGATCCAGCTCCAAAGACTAGATAACGCATGACTGAATAACATGACTGAGATAAGTAGTCTAATATATATACCAATAAGTTTAGAGATATAGTTGAACACTAGAGTTTTGAAACACTTGCTCTAGTGCTTTTATAATCTCTTATGTTAAAGAAAAGAAGGTGGTGGTGCGTGGTGTTGAATCTTACAGGTATGACTATAAGACAGTTTGAGGCTTTAATAATAAACCTATCTATCTTGTGGTGAGTTATTATGTAGAGGATAATGGTCTTAAAAGTAGTTTTGGTGATTTGGTTAAATAGTTATTGTTTGAATGTTTTCAGTGGATGATATCGATTTTTAAGAAGTTCTGACTGGCTACCTATAAAGTGATTAGTGATAAAGAGTATTTCATGGTTGTTTTGATGAATAACGTGATAAAAGTTAGTTTACTTGATTATTTAGGTTTTGCAAGTAATTATGATAAGTTACTGGAGGTCTTGTTGGGGTTAAAAGGCTCAATATGCGTTTATATTTGTTACATAAACATGGTACGTTACCTTTAAACGAGGGTCTTTAACAAGATAAATGCTTAGAAAAGTAAAAGGTACGTATGTGCTTTAGAAAATAGGCAGGAAGAGTTGTTTCAAGTTGAAGAAGAAGTAGATTGAAAAAGCTGATAGAGCAAACAGGTAAAAGTAAGATAGTTGCTTGGGATTAGAAAACTTTAGCAATATGAGGAGAAAGCTGAGTTTGAATTTGATGATCGGGTATTATCATGTTAAAAGGGTTCAATTCTGTAGGGTAAATCAAATGCATTAAGGGCGTTACGTTATGCTTTAACAACTGAAAAAGATAGGGTAATGGTAAGTTAAAAGATATATACAGTCATGGTTGTTTTAGAGGCTAGTGTAACTATACTTTATGTCTGATAGATTTGAGAGATAAAGTATATAATGCAATTAAGTAGTACAAGTCCTCGTGCTAGGGTTTACAAATGGTTATCATTGGTACTTAAATCATGGAGGTAAAAAGGTACGAGTTGTTTTCATGAAAGTAGAATGGTATAGATATTGCCACAGAGGGTCTACCGGAGTTTTTAGGCGTTATTTCAATTTAACTGCTGTAGATAAAGGATATTTGAATATTCTAAAGAAGCAGACAGTATGTTGACTAACAGAGCAGACACCTACAAAAGCAATAAATAAAGCTTTATCTAAGGCTACACAAATGGAAACTGTGAGATAGGGGCTATAAAGAAAGTACAGGATAGTAACAAGGTTTTACTTGACGGGTATGAAAAAAGAGGAGATGTTAGTAGGTGTACTAACAGAACAGATAAAGCGTGCCAGTGTAGTGACTAGGGGTATGATAAATGCTTTAAGGTTATTAGATGAGGGTGTAGAAAGTGCGGAAAGTACTATAAGTACGTTAACTTCGAGTAAGTTCTAGGGTTAGAGTCTTTAGGTAAGATGGAGAAACCTATAACATTAGATAAGGTTGGTATGACAAAGATGACAGCACTTTTTGATATGTTAACAAAGCGTTTGAGGAGCTCTCTAACGTGTCTGATTCTATTACGTGTGAAAATATACCACTCGATACCTACAAAGCTCTCCTAGGGGTCTTAAACGCTCTTGAGGGGTTAAATAAAATTAAAAGGTATGAATACTAATGTCGACAAAATTGAAATGGGGGCGATTAAGTAAGTTACAGGAGTTAGTGTAGCTTTACAGAGACAGCAAGAGACTAGAAAAGGAAGATATACCGAAATTAGAGGAAATTAGAGACAGTTGATTTAAAAACATTAGTAAATCTTAAAAAGTTCAATTATAAAATACAACAAACTCTTAAAACAGAAGATAAGTGTATGAGGTAAATTGACCGTTTAAAGGGTGATGCTAATAACATTGTGCTGAGTTAAAAGACTGGGGATATCACTTGTAATTAAGTGTAGTCAGTGTGGTGAGCTTCTGCATGTTGCTTTAGATTTTGAATTAGGGAAAGGTGGTACTTGTAATCATGTTTAACAATTAAAGGGTGATAAGATTATTGTTTTGGGGATCGGGCACTATTGAGGATAGTGTATCGTGGGAAAACATCAGAACTACCGAAAAAACTCTATGAACTGTATAGATTTGACGTTGAATGTTGTGAGGCGAAAAGAGCGAATGAGTGGATGGGCAATTTCATAGGGGGTTAGGAAGAGTATATCTTGGAGCATCTCAAGACCGTGGTTTATTAAAAGAAACTGCACTGGTTTTTAAAAAGTTTAAACTGTCACGTAGTTATAAACCTGAAATCACTGACTATACATGGTGGAGGATAAGGAAAAACGATTATAAATTCTTAAGTGATTTGGAGGTGTTTTACGTCCTCGGCAATTTGAGGAAACAGTGCTAGTGATAGTTAAGTTAGAAACTAGTAAAGAGAGATAATGCATATATTTACATTTTGTAAAATATGGTTGTGATGATGTGGTATTAAAAGGGTTTAAAGATAGGTTTTAATGCTGCTGCTACTCATGTGATTTTTAGGGTTGGTAATAAGACTTTTTCAGGAAACCGAGATGCTATGAATAAGTAGCACATAGAACATTTTTGAAATGGATTATATAATCAATGGGCATATACATGACCCTGTAGAACAGTAGAGGAATTTACGTTTTACAATGGTAAAAGTTTGTAATTTTATAAACATTGGTTGTGTGGCTGACCTAAAAATATCAGTACGAACAAATTGTGGTATATAGTATTAGGTGTAAGAAGTTGTTGATGGTATCTATAAGTATTACATAGGGGCCTAAGATATTAGATTTACCTAAAGTTGAAGATATCTTTGAGATGACTAAGTCTTTAAAAAGAATTAGTGAGATGAGAGAACTGAGGAAAGTTTAGAAGATTTATCGAGGATATTCTCGAAAGCTGCAGGAGATTAGTTTTGGAAATATGATATCTATGAGGATCGGTGAAGCTTATTACCCGACAAACACAGAAGATGAGATTTAATATTAGAATATTTAAGTATGAGGTGGTATAAAGATAAATGAAAAGAAATGGAAGTTCAAGGGCTATTAGATAGGTTAAAATAAGATAAATAAGGATGTAGAGCGTAAATCGGAGTTGCAGTACAAAAATAAAGGATTTAAGAAAGCTCAAATTGAGCAAATGACAGCTTTTAGCTAGGAATTAAATAATCGAGGGTATTCAGTTATCGATTGATGTAGAATGATAAAGGTCGAATAACTGAGGGCTAGTCTAAGGAGTTTGTGGATGTCTTTACGAATGAGTATAACCAGTTAGAGCAAAGTTGCTAAGACTGAGATTATTAGATATCACTATGGCGTAAGGATGTCGTTAATTCAGAAATTAACAGGTGAAGATGTTTCAAGAAGAGTCTTTCGATTTAGAGATTTCTACTGTAAAGAAGCATGGCTAAGAGAACAGAAATGAGCTGATTCCAAAGATGATACGTCTGAAGGTAGTGTAACCGTGGTTCTACACCTGATAGAGTAAAGTAGTTGATGATAAAGGTTGAGGGACTTGAACAAAAGGTGAGTAGCGCAGAGGTTACTCGCTGTTAGTGAGTAAAAGTGAAAAATACTGTAACTGATGGTATTGCAAAAGAAGACTCTTTGAGGATGACGGCAGTGGATGCTGACTTTGCACCAGATACTACTTTCACTTTAGAAGAGACCTAATAGGAGGAGTACTGGGTAGCAGCAATGGATAAAGCGTACGTAGTGAAGCGAGGAGGCTACTATAGGAGATGTTGTTGGTGACGGTGAGTCGAAGACCAGAAACGTGTGAGATTTTCATAACAGATGAAGGAAGGGAGTATCTTACGGCAGATATGGTGGAAGAGAAAAGAGAGTACTGGAGGAGGAATTCTTCAAACGGGACTTTACTTGGGGTGATAGAGGACATCCAAGAAAGTGATCGTTTAGATGTCAGTTTATCGACAGTAAATGATTTCGTTTAGTGGTATGAAATAGATTAACAGGAGGCTTCGTAAAGTAAAAGCAAGTTGCTGTGGATTTGGCAAGAGCATTTAACGAACCAGGTGTAGCATACAAATCGAAGAACATAGTAGATAAAGATAAGACTATAATTTTCATCAACTGGTGAAGACGTAGTTTTATATGCCTTGCAACTGAGCGTTCATGTAGGTAGACAAAAGTTTTAGAAGTAATTAAAAGAGGGCATTTACAATCCAAGTTATCGCTACCTTTTGCGGCTTTTAGATAACTTCTAAATGTATTTAGTAACAGAAGTGTACCTTAGATATTGGAAATAGAGGTCGAAAGTGAGCATGACTTATCAGTAATTTTAATGAAAGAATTAGAAATAAAATGACATGGAAGTTATTACTTCTTTAGCTAAGTTTACTACTACCCGTGTATGATAAAGTATTAAGAATGTAGAGCTATTAAATGTAGTAGATAAGTTAGGAATTTAGTGTTGGTGAAGCAACGTAAAGAAATTTCTACAATGATAAGTGACTTATTACCTTTATTTACCAGAGAAATTGAATGATGCTGCTAAGAACAGGGTAGCTGTTTGTTTTCAATGATTACGCACAATGTATGGATGTTATTAGAGTAGTAAGATATGAGTTAAAATCATGCATCTTTGATAATGGGGGCTTATGCTTTTAGGTGTAATTGATGGTATCTTTTGTTAACTGGATGATATTACGTATGTGTACAGGATGTAGTTATTAAGGTTCTAGTTTTCAAACTTAAATTACTGATTTCGTGGTATTTGATTAGAACCCAGGCACATATCCACGTGATTTCTTTGCTTTTAACAAGATATAACTGTGGAGGTATCTCGTAGATTTAGTAGAGGTTCTAACACGCATGGGCGCTTTAGAGAAGTCAGTAGATTTAGGTAAAGTGTTAATAGGCACAGATTTACATACAAGGTAGCTACTTTTAGTACTGACTTATGCACAGCCACAGTTAAAGTGGTGGTTTTAAACTCTAATGATGAGGGTCTATGCAGGTTTATGTAATTTTGAGGTACCTGTTAATTTAGGGCATTTACAGGGATGTTACTAGTAAGACTGTTCATTCAGATAATATAAGGTTTACAGTACAGCCTGATGTAGGTGTAAATACTTCTTTAGAGCGGCGATTCCCTAGTGGGGTGGCGGACTATCTTAATCATGATTCAGCGTGGGCAGCTGTGCCGATATAGTTATATATAAGGCCTTTTTAACGAGAGTTAGTTTGTTAAAAACCTTTGTCTTAGTATACAAACATAGTTAGTTTGCTAAACAATAAATTGCAAATATCACGATAATAAACTGATAACAATGGCAAATAAGAATAATGAAACTTTGTATAAAATTATTTTTATATGCATACCTTTTATGTATAGAATAAATTGTAATATGACTGTGAAGAAAAAGACTCGGTGTATTGCATTGGGTAAGAATATACTTAAAGAACCTTTTTAGGGTTCACTTAATACGTAATGAGGGATGCAAACATTCTTATTTTTCAGTAATCTCTCCGTAAGATTACTGAATAAGTATCTCCAGCTTAAACTAACTGTGAGGACGTATTGTTATTTATCAGGTTCGATTCCTTTGATGTTCTATAGCTTGCTGAGAAGCAACGGTAGACTAACTAAATGAAACCAAAAAGAAAGGCGCAACGAGGGAATTTGTAAGTACTTTAATGCGGTACTTTCTTGAAATTTATTTAAGTTAAATTTCAATACGTTTTTAGTTATAGGTGGAACTGTGATTTAGGGGCAAGCAAGTTGAGGTCATGTCAGAATCCTTGGCTTTTAAAATTTTAGGTTTAAAAGCAGGTAAAATTTAATGGGTAATATAGAATTACATAAGAGGGTGTTAGAATGATGCAGCGTTTAATACAGAGGAAGTAATGAGAGGACAATACGCTAAACATGGTGTATCTTATGAAAGAGTGTCTTGCTCAACATCTACAGATTTAAGAAAGATGAGATCGTGAAATTTAAAGCAGTAGTTAGGTGGTGAACTTGTGGAGCTTTAGTGGATCGAGGTGAAAATTCATACACTTTGTAGGTTTAGGTGTGAGGAAAGCACTAGAGCTTTATTGCACAGAAGGTGGTTTATCTGGTTTTGAAGATAAGGCTATTGAGTTTGCATGAGTATTTATAAAGCGTAAGAGCCATAGTGATTATGGCCCACCTTTTGGAGAACACGCTTGATATTTTTGAGATGAGTGCATCTGTAGTAAGGTTGCATAGGATAAAAGGTTGGTGACATGTGTTTTCACTAACAACAGGAGGGTAAATAGTCAACTGGGTATTGGATGAGGAGAAGCGGACAACGATGCTTTGTTGGACTTAATCAATTATTGTGATCGATGACTGTAATGTATTTTGCAGAACTGTAGTATTCAAAAAGTAGTGATTTGTAGGTGAGGAAAATACCAGAAAATGTGTTAATACTAGACATATGCGAATTATTCTGCTATTGGAGTTTACCTGAAGTGATAGATAGCAGGTTGGTTCTGGAGCGTTGTACTCAAGGTAAATGACTTTTAGTGATTTGAGACGAGGGTGCTGCTATACAGTGGCCCAGTCCAATGAATAGATAAGTAACATAACAAGTGTTTTGGGAGGAGGAGGATAATGTGGGCACTTTTAGATACAGTGGCTAAGTAGTGGTGCAATTAAGGCGTGAGGATATTTTGTAGTATAAAAAGGTAATAAAATAGTGAAATCTTTATTATCTCACCTATTTTTGCTTTGTTCTTTGTTTCTATAAACTATTAGGAAGAGTTTTACGAAGCTTTGTGTATGCTAAGTGTAAGTTTCACGTTGTAACCCGGTTACACCAGAGAATAATAAACCAATATTTGATTCTGAATATATAGAGATCAACCACCAAACAGTGAATGTAAAGCAGTACGAGAGGACTTTCACACTCTTATTCAAGATTTTTAGTAAGTCTGGTTTCGCTACTTATTTACAAAATTTCTTTATGGATACATTAAGCCAAGAGGGCACATGCAAATTCGATTATATCTGATGCTCAAGGATATTTTTAATGACCACGTGGAAAGAGAGTTGGCATATGAAAAGGAACAATTGGAGAGCGGTGAAATATCTAATTTGGAATCCAGTATTATTCCCTAAATTAGGAGCAAAAACGTGATGATACCTCACAGCTATGTTACAGCAGTTAGGTTTGTTGGCATTCTTTAATCTCTCAACGAAATTTGAGACGAAAGATAGTTGCAAAAGAAACAAAACTAGAAATTCCTTCAGGCTGAAGCTAGCTAATTTGAGAATGCCAGTGAGAACATCTGAGTTTTAAACTTTGTTTTGGTGCTCAACATATATGTACCGGAAGGAGATTATGCAGACTTTTGTAGACGGTGAGGATAGTAGGATGTCTTTTTGTGGTGGTTCGGCGTGAGGACTGCCCCTGAATCAGCAATTTCAACTTATATAGGCTGGCTACTTCTAATAATCAGACGTTTTGAGTTTGAAAAGGTAGGGAGAAAGGGACTTTTGAGTGAGCTTTTAAACACGCTAACGGTTCTTGAACGCTATAAGTTTTTGGCAAGGTTTAGTTTTTGAGGAATCATATAAGTTAGTTAAAAATTCTAAAATATAAAAACAAGTCCTCTTAGTTTTAAAATTATTAAGCGGAATAGCAGGTATTATTTATATTGTACTGAAATTCGGGGTAAAATAAAGAAGAATTTCTTAGCACGTTCAACTCAAAGTCTCTTGCTAGATTTCAACAAGGTTTTATAACCTTGTCTACAGAAACTAATAAGGATGGTCACTGTAGTTCAAACACAGTTTTATCTTATAGGTTTGGGTCGGGAACAAAACTAAAACCGATTTGCAACAAGTTATCTCCAAAGTGGTAATCTCTGGCTGCGAGCAAAGGTAAAGATATCTGTATTTGAGAACTGAGCTTTAGTAGTCTAAAATCTAGAAGTGAAATAAAGCAAAGAATTGGAGGAGTACAATGATATGTTAGCGTATCTCTTGCGTATGAGTCGGGTTCTGGTTGGTTTTGTGGGATCTCCTGGCACGTGGAACGTATGACAGGCCGACGTTCACATGCATGGACAAGTTGGGTTTGCTAAACAAAGATATTGTCCTAGTTTGCGCTTGGTATGCCAATGTCTGACGTCGGAGCCATTTTGTAATTTGCTGGACGTGGACGCGAAGCATGAAAGTACACCGTCTAAAATTCTTTAAAGCATATTAACCTTATATAAATGCATTAACTGGCATACCTCTGAGACAAGTTAGCTATATTCCTCTGTAAGGTGTTGTTTTAGTAGAAGTATAAGTGCATGAAGTTCATTGTAGCGCATGGATAGCCGAGATAGATGAGCTTATAGAAATAAGGTTAAACAGTAGACAGTTGAAAAACTTTAAAATTGGACTTAAAATGATTTTACTAGCGCGAATTTGCAGTTACGGTGTTAAGGTGGCACTTTCTATACATAATCACTTGGTGACGCTGCAGAATAGTCACGCTTTAGTGTACTAGAGTAGTGTAGGGATTACTGGCGTAGTAGACGTTTGATGGTGATAAGTTTAAACAGGAACAATTAGACTCTTGGTCAGCACTAGGTTGCGTATATCAAGGTTGCTGAGGGATAGCAACAACCTGCACCTAGCCTTTTTAGTAAAGGAATTTAGTGATGGATTACACTATTTATTATGGAGTATTCAAAAAGATAAAAATAGGGTAGTTGTAATGAATTTAACGAATGTGAGCCTAGAGATGTATGAAAGCGTGGCGTGACGATGACCAGTTAAGTTGGTTTTTAAATGCAGATGTTACTGATAGTGCTGCAGAAAGCGACCAGTGGTGGTATAAATGATGATGCTGCAAAAGTTTACCACTTTGAAGTTGGAAATTTAGAAGTAGCTGTAGACGCCTGCAATGGCTGTGACATGTACATACTTCTGTCACCTTCAATGAGATATCTAGATGGAGTGAAAAATTTTCTCAAAGTGTAGAGGGGTTAACTTCTTTTTGAAAATCTGAAAGAGACATCGTAATGGTCACACAACATTAGCAATGTGGGAGAAGCAGACACCAGCTAGATAGTTTATACAAGAAAAGGCACGAATGGAGATATTCTTTTTAAAAGGATTTCCACAGAGTATGGAGATGATGCTTCGTTTATCCTGTGGGATTTAGGGCTGTAGCTGATTATAAACTAAGTAATGCGTTAAGTGAGACGATGTTAGCAAATTTTAGCTTAGGGATGTTATGGGTGTATGGCTTTCTTTGAGTTGAGGATTATGTGGGGGCGGGAGTTTACTATAAACCCGTGTGACATGTGGTAATATATGTAGAGGGTTTGCTACATGTTAAAGAAAACTAAGAAGCTGGCTAATCAGGAAGTTATCAAGGTTTACCTATAATTCCTAAGAGCATGGCTAGAAAGTTTATTACACAGATTGTGATGCAGAGAGGTAGAAGTTCTAAACGTTAAAAGAGTGTATGACATACGAATATCGATTTAGGAAGTCACCTGTATAAGTTGGATAACAGAGGTATAGGTGACAAAATACTGCAGAGAGAATAAATAGATTAAAATGAAGAATTAAGGTTAAAAGAGGAAAACTTGAGTGAGTCGCTCAGCTTTTGGGCGCGCAAGCATTTGGATAACTTCCCGATAAGCATAAAGCGACACGTGCTATAGCACTGAGCGATATATTAATGTTACTCGCAAGATAACACAAAAGTAGCACGTGATTTTTGTGCAGAATTTAATCAAGCAGCTTTTGAGATAATGTGTGTTTGCGCATGGTAAGAGTATAATTTTGAGATAGTGTTGGATACTTGGCACATCTCAAACAATCGCATTAGTTTTAATACTGAGGAGAAGTGAGATGATGGCTGGGGCATCGTGGACTTAAAAGACCGGGACTGGAGATGGTGCGTCAGAGCACTGTACGTATGACATTCGATAATAGTAACTGAAGACAGCACTGGATAGCAGATTATTTGATCTTTGATACCGGAAAGATATTGGTGGTTTACATCTTGAGGCAGTTGGCTTTATTAGAAAGCTGTAATAAGGAAATTCTGCAGGTGAGGGTGCGCACCATTTGCAATGATAGAGATATGACGTTTGATGAATTTGCACTCGGACTAGATCGTAGGCGTGATGAATTAACGCGAGGCCACGCATCAGCTGTAGGGTAACTCACATTCTGGGTACTAGGAAGTAAGGGGTCTCGTAAACAGAGTTATGGAACTCCTCTATATTTTATGCTAAAAATAAAAATTAATTAGATAAAAGTAGGAGGATATATAGATGGGTAGAGGTTCTAGAGAAGAAATCTAGCATGAGTTCAAAGAAAGCTATTAACTGAGGTATCGTCTTCGTGACTCGGGCTCGGACTCTCTTAGAGAGGAACTTAGAGTCGAGTATTAAGGTTGAGATGCTAGGATTTTTCGAGAGATAAAGTATTGATGATTTACTGGAGTTCGTAGCTACCAGTGAGGGTTCGTACACGTTACATTTGAGACGGTTTACTAGCCAGGGTTGCGGAAACGGCTTCGACCATTGATAGAGATGATGTGACTGAAGAACTGACATTTAAAAGCGAAGTTTGGATGGACCTAGGTATTGGAAGTATTCGTCTCTTCCGTTAATTGAACGTTTAGAAGTTTTAGAAACAAGTTTAGCATTTTGTATGAATGTTTTGAGGGCCTCAAGTTTGTAGAAAGATTTGCAATGGATGAGCCCTAAGAACTAGCAAGAACGTGATATAAGTGTTTTGAGCGCAGCCTAGAGTTAGATTTGACTTTGGCGGAGTGTAAATATGAAGCTTGTGGATAAGAGGACCTAAAACTTGTATGTAGGAGATTTAAAAATGGCTCACTTTAAAAATCTTTGTCGCATGGAGATAGGGTATTTGATTGTTTCTGAGATGTAGAAGATTTGCTTGGACTGGTTGTTGATGACGTTGAGGTTGAATGATGGTGGAAGATGATCGTCTAATCGGGTTGGGTGATGGACTTGACGGGTAGGTTAGCAAGAGAGAGTATAAATTTCAAACGAGTATACCACGGGTCTTTAGACATATTCTGGAACGTTTTAGCGATTTTATTAGTTATTCTTATGGTGGGAAGTGCGCTGGATGCTTATAGGGCCACGTTTGTGGTCTACTTTTTGGTCTTTGCGAGTTATGAGATTAATCTGTGATTACAGGCTTAAATGGGTAGCTAAGGCTTTAGTAGTTGATTTGTAGTAGAGAAAGCAATTGCTTATAGAGCAGTGTTAAAGTAAGAGAATATAATGAAATGGCTACAAAAGCGATTTGGCTAGAAAGCAGACATTATCTCATTTGGGAAAGAATAAACCCATATAAGTAGAGCTAGTTTATTTTACAGGTAAATTAAGTCACATACTTTGATAGTTGAGGAATAGTAGCAAAAGTATATTTGAAAGCAGTTTTCACCCACTTGTAGGTAAGAAAGTGGATGTTAAGGTGGACCTGAGGTGTTGGAGGAGTTTGATTCCTAGGGTAATGTGAAAGTTGAATATTATCACAAGTAAAGATATAGAACAAGTTAAAGAGTATAAAATGGGTTTAAGGGAAAAGCTAAATAAGGTGATTTAAGGAATCACTGAAAGAGACGTAGAGAGAGGTATTAAGTGAATACATTGTAGAAACATTAGGTGAGGATGCTGAGGTTTTAAATTTATGACAGCAGTGTGCATTTGATTATGACTTGAACTGATGTAAGTATTGGACCCACTGTATGGTTGGGATGGATGGTTACTCTTGTAAGGATTGGGTTAGCGAGGTTCAAGATGACAACATGGAGTGTAAGGATTAGAGATGTGAGTAAGGGTGTTGTTGCAATTTACGTTAGCGTGTGCGTGCCGATGTTTGGTGCTTTAGGGTACGTGGCGTGGTGCTGCTGCAGTCACTGAAAGTGTGGTTTGGACATAGCAAAAGGACAGCTAATGCTTTTGGCTTTTGAGGTTAACTGGAGAATAGGGCATGAGTTGACGACTTAGAAGGAAGTAAATAAGAGGATAAGTAGTCAGAAATACAGTAGAGAACTGTTAGCAGTAACTGCATCACCATTTAGAGTGGAGCAATAAAGGGAGGAATGCTGAGCACCTAGAGCTAGTAAACACAGGTACGAAGATACGGCGATGATATGACTGTGGAGGAGGTCCAGAAGGTTTAGATAGCGGGGTATGTAAATTTAACTATAGTACAAAATTTCTTGTTTCATGCTGATTAGGAATGTAGTGGAGGAAGTGGTACACCTTGCGTGAATAGATCTTGCGATGGGTTTGGATTATAAAGTGGCTATAGTAGGTGCGATGTTACTTTTAACGAGATATGGACTTGGCAAAAGCTAGTGATTGATACTTTTTATTGTGGGGTTATTGAATAAAAGAAACTAGTTTCTTGCTTTAAGGAGGTGTGTATTTTATGTTTAGGGGTTAAAACAGCAATAGTAGAAAAACCCTATATTAATTAACGTTGATAAGGGTTCGTTGGGACAGTATTCTAGTGTTTGTAAAGGTTCAACGAAAGTGGTATTTGGTGACGATGATTATATTATTACTCTGATAGGTCTTAGGAAGTTTGTAAGAAAATTCGAAAACCACAGTAATAAGTAAAGTTCCAATGGTGAACTAGAATAATATTAACCGTAGGTTGTGTAGGTAAAACTTATTTGATAATAACTATGTAAATGTGTATGATTTTTGATAAACATACTTTGGATTATAAATATGATAAAACAGGGCTACGAACATTTTATCCAACGAAGAGTTTAAAAAGTTTACGGTAGGGTTATAAAGTATGGTTGGTTTGGCGTTATATGGAGGATGGTGTAAAGTCATTGATTCTGGGAAGTATGATGTTGTAACTGGTTGGATTTATGAGGGACTGTGTAGATACCCTTGTAGCTAAAGGGGTATGAACTTTCGAAATAGTGTTAGTTGATGTAGGTGATGTCGAGGAAGTTTATAAGAACGTTCTATTGCTCGTGGTAACAACCAATGTTATTGGTATAGCTTGCAGAGAATATTATGATTCTACATTAAGTAAGTATTTGTCTAGGGTGATATAAAGCAGTGGTATTTAAGGACAACTTGTTATTTGGTGACTATTTACTGTTTACTGGTGTTGTTTTTAGAAGATACTAGAGAACATAAAGTCACTTATCACGGAGGGTTTCACGGTTGGTATTTGAAGCTTTTGAAGAGGGATTACCAGATATGTTTATACCTTTTTATGCTCAGTTAGTGTTAACATCAGTTGTAGGTAGGTTTGAACTTACTAATGAGGATGGTCAGCATGATGCTTGGGCAGATGGCTACGGTATTTGAGAAACTGATGTGCTTATCTTAAGTCTTTACTACCATTTTAATAAGTTAACTAAAAGAGGTACAAGATTTAGATACTGTTTATACTAGGACGTTAAACGAGGGCAGTGGGATGCTTAGTGGCGTTGGACGATATTGCCACGAGGTTAAAATGTTACCGTGGAAGGAGGAAAAGTGTGGTCTAGGTTAGAATTAACTAAGATCGTGTAATCACCCTTTATAGAGGACACCAGTGACAAAGTGCTATTACGAAGGATAGGATGGATATCATGTTTTAGCTTTATTAAGCGGGATAAAGGTGTTAGTAGAGAAAATAACGATTACCTGTTTTGGTGAAATACGATGCTTTTAGGTTTGTATTATCTCTAACGTATTGTCGCGGCCAAGAAACTTCTTCTCTACGTGCCACGAGTTGTCGAGCAATACGTATGGAGAGGTAGAGACCAGCAGTTAAAAATCACATTTACATATTCTGTATGATGTTACTTCCCTATGGCTTTAGGGTCTTGGGTACTTCGCCCATTTACTGCTGATTTTAAACGTGGGTGTTCTGAGATTTCCCAATGTAATTTACCTTACTTTTAGGAGAATGACAATATCGATGTGGCATTTACACCAACCCAATTCGGTGTCGTGTACAGCAATACAGCCACAGCAGAGGTAAAACTAAAGAGGCGCATATTGGACTCATTTGGAACGCATGGCGACGCTAATCAGGCATTTTATTACAACGCATGTCTTTCAATATAGTGTGTGTGATAAGCTTAGCCTTGGTAGTTAATATGATCGCAATGAGTATTCCTTTATATTATTTCTTGTGGAAAAACCTATCAAAGGGTTTTTGTTAAAGATTTTGAGAGTTTTCTTGGTTAGAGGTAACTAGAGCTTGGGTTTTGATGGAATGTAGAAATGCTTAGAAAGTGTAAACAGAGGTTAGCAACTATTTTAGGGGGTTGCATTAATGACAAATGAACTCCACCGTAGCCGTAGACTAAAGTATTGCGTACTGAATTTATCTGCATGTTTGTGAGTGGTTGGGTGTCACGTAGGCGACTCATGGCCATACTCATATTTCAAGGAATATGGGTTTAGGGAGGCGAGAGACCCCAACAAAAGACAAATGAATATTTATACAAGAGCAGTAATGGGTATTTTGATAAGTTTTAGTTGTAATCTATAAGCTTGGTAGAGTGCTGCTTAGTATTCTTACCTCACGATATTTATGGAAGGCTGATAAATAAAGTACATTTTATTTAATGGTGTAACCTGCGTTCGACCACGTTAGTGTATGCGCGTCACTCCATAGCTCCAGAACATATAAACCTGGGTTAAATGATAGCAGACTGCATGGTAAGTTACGCTCACGCAGCGTATTTCTTAGCCTTTATTGATTTTGCATTTGCGTATGTAGATAGTGTAGGATTAATATCTATATTTTCAGAACGCAGCTTTAGTTGGATTTATTGCAACATAGAGGCTATCAAACTCGTATTCTAAAAAGAAAATTATTAGAATTAGAATATGAAAGAGGTTGTGGCTATGGATTTAAAATTTGAAATAATCAAGATTTACACAAACGTAAAAGTAGTAGGGTATATTAAAATAATCTTATATCTTGGTTATTTGGATAACTGCACTCAAAGTGTTCTAGGGATACCTAACATTTTTATAAGATTAGTTTTCCTTTGTTTTATATTATTTTTGGAATGGTTGTTGTGTTCTTTAATTTAATTGAAGTTATGAGATGGGTCCTCGCTAGCTTGACAAGGTAAAAAGAACAACTGCTAAAGTGTGTATGATTTCTATTTAATTGATAAGGAAATATGTAAATCAAATTCTAAGGAGACCTCTGATTGTTTTAACATTTAAAAAGTAGTAGAAGGTTTTTCAAAGATACAATAACGAGGGGTTCAAACTGAGTTTACTCATTATTTTTGGATAAACTTGATAAAGAAGAGGTTAAACTAAGGTTTTTAGGCATATTAAAAAGGACGATACGTTGTTAATGTTGAGTCAGAAATCTAGCTAATTTTACATTAACTAAAAAGAGGTTGTAGTAGTAAATTTGCAAAGAATATTTTTACAAAATTTATGATATGACGGAGGGTTTATTATCAGTATGTTAAAATTTTCAAATCACATATTAGCAGTAGCTTATGAAAATAATTTTATCGTAAGTAACTTTCAATTGCAAAAAGTAATGTACTTTTGCAAATGAGAGAGCAAAAAGCTAAATCGTAAGTTATTATTGCAGATGTATGATGAACCTTTTTATGTAGCGTGTATGGGTCCAGTAGTTCCATCAATTTTATAGAAAGTATAAAGGTTATGGTTCAAGGGGCTATTATAGAAAAAGGTGGAAGAAATAGTAAGTTTTCTATTTTCGATAACGCTATAATTTATTTTTAAATAAAGAGACCATTTTCGATAGTAGATGGAAAGTCACGCATAGACATACTGGTTAGTAAATAAAGATAGAATATTTAACGGCATGAGTGGAATTAAATATAAATTAAAAGATGTTTTAGATTAAATTAAGAAATTTATTTTAAAAGGAGGGGATAAACCAAGGTTAAGTTGTTTTGGTATTAAAATTAAAGAATTAAAAATAGAGTAAAATTATATGTGAGATGGAGGGATTGAAATGAATATAATTGAAAAATATAAACCATTTTTCTTTTTGAATTTATTAAAGACCATGTGGTTGTGAGTACTTTGTTTATTATTGGATTTTTAATATTGGTGAATGTGTTGGTGAATTACTACTCAAATGGCGAAAAAGAAGATACTAGTGTGAGTGAGACATATAAACGTTTACCAAGTTCAGTAGTAGTTATACTAGTGACAACTATACCATTAATTGCAACAATATATTTAAACCAATTTAATTTTGAATGTAGAAAGACTGCACAGTATTTCTGAAGTAAAAGAGTTTATTCAAATGATCGATGAAAAGTTAACAATTGTTAAGTTGCCAGATAAATATCAATATAAAGAAACAAAATTTAAAAGCAGATGAGCTACATGATTTCTAAAATATTAAAAATTGGTTTTATCAGGATTCTTATGTGATATTAGTGGATGTTTATAATCAAAAGTATATTTTTATCAAAATCAGAGTTTGAACAACTACAAAGAGAAGAGTTTTAAAATGTATAGGGTGTATAGAATGTAAAAATAGCTTTTTATTATATATTACATAAGAGTTATGTTGTTAATAGTGACATTTAAGAGTTAAAATGAGAAGTAGTAGTATGGTGCATGAAAGGCTTAATACGACCAACTCTTTGAAAATAAAACTATTAAAATATGAATGAGGTAAAATTATTATGAGAATTATGAATGAAAAGACGAATTTTTAGAGAAATTGAGAGAAGAAAGTGAACAAGAGAAGTTAGGAACTTATATGAGTATGCTGCAGTTAACTGGTAGGAAAAGAGCGTGAAATTAATAATTTGCTAAGCGAGTATAATAAATAAGTTAGTAGATGTTAATGAGGTTGTGCCTTTCTTAGATTTAAGAGTAAGAAATATAAAACCGACTTAGGGGAGGTGTTACTTGTAGAGTGGTCATCTATGTGATGATAAGATACCTTATAAAAGTCTGTAAGATTGGATGATTTACGAGATACTTTTAATATTATTTGATGATGTAAATTGATGAATCTGAGAAACATAGAAAGAGATATGGAGCTTTCATGGTTTTACATGAGCAATTGGAGGTAGAGGGTAGGTTATTTAAAAGGATTTGAGTGTATTAGATGGGTTATTTAAGTACAAAAAACGAGTATACTGTGGATTTAAACGATGATTTAGGGTTTAAGAACTGCAAGTAGTTCTGTGGTAGGTACTTTGGAGGATGATGGTACATTTTGGTCTTGATGTTGAGGTTCAGAGTGAACTAGCTAAGGATTTTGAGGATATAATGCTACAAATTCTTTAGGTGTAGGGTTTTCTTATAAGGTGCTTTTTACCTGAATTAGATAGTAAGACTGGAGTAGAACAATGTTATATAAATTAAAAGGAGTGATAAAGTAGATGGTGTTTTAGCTATAATTAAGAGGGTGAGAATCTTGTAGAGGTTGGTGTAAATAGCTTAAACAGGGCAATGAAAGGGTTTGAGAATGGTGGACAGTAAAGAAACTTTTGAAAGAGAAGCAGTTACGTTTAGGAGAAAAGAATTGAAAAAGTGAAGACCAACAGCTAACGAAGATAAGGTTGGGTATACTAGAGATTTAGTGGAGAGTAAGTTAAAAGAAATTCGGATGTATTTCAACACTTGATATGGATGTTAAGCATAATGAGTATACCAATGAATTTTACGTGGATGAACTACACTCGAACAGTGCAGATTTAAGCTAGTCAATATGCCTGTTGATTTAGGTGGACGTTGATGATAGTTTAAACTTTTTAAATGATTTGTTGGATTAACAGAGAAAAATATAATGAGAGGATACAGGTTCTTGCAGTCGAGTTGGGAACTAAAGAAGTTACGTTGGAAGGAGTTTTGTTTGATATACAGTATGTTTGCATGCGATGATTATAGAAAAGATCGGTCTGACTGGTGTTGGAGTAACGAGGTTAAGGTACGTGGTGTATTTGATAAACGAGAATGAAAGTAAATATCGATCGTTGATATCTTGTACGCTTTGGACGAGTAGTTTTGCTGCAGGAAGGACATGCAAAACAACGACAGAGGAAATTATTGATTTCAAGCAATGGGAGAACTTACGTGATTGCCTATGACAGGTTCAGATGTTTTGATGACGTGTATAGTTGTTACGTTTGGAGGGTGCGCGTTTATGGAGTTAGCTAAACATGGTTGAGAATGAGGGTAGGCACTGAAATCATAGTGGGTATAGTTAAAATTGCTACCAGAAGATAAGTAAGCTAGTTAGTTTACTATAAAAGGAAATGAAGGTAAAATAGTGGTAATTAAATGGTTGTGAGGGTTTTGGGGTTCTTTGCCTGACCCAGATAACCTAAAGATATAGTCGAATAATGATGAGGACGTAACCTAGAGTCCTTTGGACGAGGAAATGTTGGCTTGCGAAAAGTAAGTAGTGGGTTTTGTACTACGTTGCTTTAAAGCGTATGAAACAGTTCGTCACTGAAAATTAAGCCAGGAAGAAAAGAAAGAGAGTGGGACTTCATGTTAGATAAGTTAAGAAACGTAAGTTTGAAAGACTGGTTACCATTACAGTAGCTGCGTCTGTTTTTCTTAATAGCCAGTGGTGTAATCAGGTTATGCTTATTTAACGCTGTCGAGAGTGGAAAGATAGAAGACGCTTTCGCTACGGGCGAGACGGTAGAAAGCTACGAAGATAAGAGCAGTAGCTTCAACGCGCAGTCTAAAGAAGTTAGTGATATTTGAGCAGGAAAGAAAACTCAAGAGGATCGTATGCCCATCACACGAGAATGTCTAATTTAAAGGATTACCAATAATGAGGCGGTAGGTTTTGTTTATATACCGTCTCCGTTGGAAGGCCTATAGGTACAGGGTACTGATAATGACCCACCTGCACACAGGACGTCGAGGGTGGCAGCTGCACCGTTTTTAGGTTCGGTGTTTTCTTTAGATACCAACAATAATAAGAATTTTGGTGATAGGTTAACGTGGTTATTTTGGGTGCTAGAGGGTCTGGTAGGAGACCATAGGATGTTTAATGATCAAGTTAACTATATGCGGATCGAATTACTAAACACTCTGCGGCATGTGGTTTGTTGAGACTACACGATAGAAAATTGTATTACGAGGTAGCTTTGCGACGATAATATCAGAGGGACGTCGTTTTATAGAACTGAGCTTTATAGGATGATATAGATTTTCAGGAACAGTTGGACGCTTTAGAGGACAGGCTAGGACTGTAAATAGTAATGTTAAGTTGCCAGACGCTAAGGGATAAGTATTTGGTATTAGGAGTACTTGTAGGGAGGAAGACGACATTACGTGCTAATGTGTATTGTAGGTTGATACGATGATGAATTATATGTTGGTACTAGAGGCACAGAGTCTGCTTTTAGATTACAAAACCAACAAGATAGAGAAAAAGAGGTAGTTGTTAATCACCTCTTTTATATTTTGGTAAGGTATTGATGACCTTGGTTACCTTGAGTACCTTCAGTCATAGTTTTAATATAGCTTCAATTTCGTTATTGTTAGCTTTTACGTTATATTCTTCTGAAAAGTTTTTAAGAGCTTTACTAACGATATTAGGTCGTTCTTAACTGACCTTTCGCAAATTTTTTCACCGATAGTAGCTCTAAGTTCGTCGAATGAGAAATCTTTTTCAGTCTAAGCACTTAATAATGTGGTATCAGAAAGAAGTTTTTAACAACGTCAGAAACTTGGTCTTTTTAAGTTTATAGGTTGCGTCTTAAACTCTTTAACGAAAAGAATTATCGTTAATAGAAGACCAACCTAGGTCACCAATCGTTAGATGCGTTAGCTGTGTCATAGAATTTTCGCTAAATGCAATGTAGCGAAATCTCCACCGTCTTTAACTCAGAACTTCTTCTGCTTTTTCTTAGCTTCTTCATCACTAGTCCGTTAGGTGTTGACTCACCTTGACGTTAATAAGGATGTGTGCTGGCGGTGTTGATGTTTAGATTCTTCGTATTTTTCCTGTTTATCGTTCGATGTACCAGCAAACTCGTTAATAGGCAACGTTTGAGCTGCTTTTACTTTTAGACCGTCTTTGTATTTATCTAAATGTAAACCTGTTGTTTAAGGAGTTGATCGAATTTCTCTTACCACCGTATTGCTCTTGAGCCTTTTGTAACTGTTCTTCGATAGATTTATCGTTTAATTTACCTTTATATTTATCTAAAAAGTACTTTTTGAATCATCATACTAGTAGCAGTTTTAGACAATTGACTCATACCTATGTTTTCTATGATATCTTTTTCTGTTACATCTCCAGCTTTACTAGTGATGTATTTAGTTCCTCCAGCGAGCAACCAGCTAGACCTATAACTGAAATACTTTAGTAGCTATAGGTAAAATAGTTTTTAAACTTTTTCATTAAATAAAATCCTCCTGTGTATTTCTAGGTTTCATTATAACATAAAAATAGTGTTGGGGTTTTGGTTTCTAAAAATAAAAAGATAGAGTTGTGCTTAAAATTTAGGAATTTGGTATGAAAGAAAGTGTTGGGAGGTAAATCTAATGGCAAAGAAAATAGAAACAAGATATTATGAGATGTTATGGAAGATGTGTGACAGGGTGCAACAAAACAGTAGAAAGTAGAAAAGAGGGGGAGGGTGAATTAATAACCAACTTTTCTCCGAATAACGTAAGGCGTGTGATATTAAAGGGTTAGATGGTATATTTGTGCAGTTTTACACTCAATGTAGGTACAGGTATAACTAGAAAAATAAGGTTACAGAGGGTTGATGTGGATGATACTTTGGTAGCTCAGTTATGTAACCCTGAACTAGCTCAAGTGTGTATATGCCTTTAGATATGTTACACAGGTCTAGGGTGTTCTCAGTGTTGAGGAAATTATTGTAATTGGGAGATGATGGGGAAAGTACCTTATAGTTTTTGCTAATAGTGGGTATTGACTGGTTTACAAGAGATGTAGAGCTAGTGGCTGGGTCTTTTAAAGGTTACGTGTGTGTGACTTATTTAGATACTAGTGAGAGTATCGAGGACTTTATTCAAAGTGTGAATGGGGTATTAGAAGTATCCGTTAAACTTAGTAACGAGTGCATTGAGGGGACGAAGGTAAGTATGTAAATATAATAAAACGAGTGAGAAATATGTAATGGCGACGGCTGTACGTCCTCAATATTACGAGGCAGATGCTCTAGATGGGGTCATTAGGCTGCGCCACTTGAACGTGTAAAAAAGCATGTATAAAGCAGCTATAACCGTAAGGTATTAGATATGCAAGAGGATAAGCGATTAGCTAGTTTAAAAACGTGTAGGTACTTTACAGGGCGATATTAGTTGATTTTGTGGATAAGGTTTTACCTGTATGATCAAAACAAGTACTTTAGGTACTAGTGTTAAGGTAATGGCTGAGGTTTTAGCTAGTACAGATACCAGGTAGATACTAGTGCACTAGTGTTGTAAAGGGTTGATGACTTACAAAATGAGAACAAACAATATGTAGGCTTATTAGATATGTTGTTTGAGAGCGGTTTAAAGACAGAAGAGCTTTGCATAACTGGGGTCAAAGCATTATTAGAGCAACCTGAGGCTTGTAGTCAGGTAGTACGTAAGAATAAAATATCAGGGTTTTTACCAAGAAGAAAATCGTTAGGTATCTTAGGTTTAGTATCTAATGGTGTTAATGAGGGACAACTTGAAAGTGCAATTTTAGAAAGTATAGTTAATGATACCAAGCAGTACTTTCAGATATTTACAAGTCTGTAGGTGTTGATACGGGTGCAGAGGAAGTGGTTACTACTTTAGAGAAGTTAGATGGGTTGGACGTAGATTTTATTAAACAGCTTAGGTGAGGGTATTTCAAAATTTGGGTTTGAATTTAAAGGTTTTAACACAAGAGGAAATAGAGAAGAAGTATAACTAAAGAAAGTGAATGCAGCTTAGGATGATTTAAGTAGTTTAGGTTTATTAGCAGACCAAGATTTGTATAGCAGGGATATATTAGGTAGTTTAGTAGTTTGTGACAAGTTAGCTCCAGGTAGGTGTTTTAGGTTTTTCTAGGGTATGCAGTGTCTATAATTTAGACAATTTAGATGATTTAATTAATGCTGTAGTAGTTAAGACTTCAAAATGAGGGTACTGATTTAGAGCCAGAGGATACGAAGTCTGTAGATAGTTTAGTAGATAAGGTAGAGATGAAGAGGTCTACTACAAAGAACTTATAGGAGGTCTATATAGCTGTACTGTGACAAGTTGTCGCATGAAAGGTTATTAAATTACTTAGAAAGTAAGATACCTGAGATAGATAATCTAGGGGTGTTATTATTACGATGAAATATGTTTCTCGTAGGTTTTTGATTGGCTTGTTGAAAGTGATGCTACAATACCGTTGTTGTTTGCTTTTTAAAATACAGGTGATGTGATATACGGAAAATACTAAAATTAACAAGTGATAAACTATTAAAAAGAAGTGTTCAAGGTGGTAGTGAACCTTTTAGAGGTAAGTATAGATAAATTGAAGTATATGGCTAAGTTTAAAAGCTCCTAAGAAGCAGTGTTAGCTGATAAGAATAAGTCTTTAAGTGATATGTTTATGGATGCTGTTAGAAAGGTGGATGGTACTAATGCAGAGTAGGGATGGATTAGTTTTAAAAAGAAGAGGTACTTGAAAGTTAGCGGAGGTAAAACGCCAAGTTAGACAACAAAAATCTTATACGATAAGGTATGCTGAGGCAGTAGAATCAACGGTAGAGATGTTATCTGAGGAGTCGAGGGTGATGTTGAAGATATTTTAGATTTTTATTTTCAGCGTTATTTGCGGTTGATAGTGGTGACTTAGTGGTTGACAGAGCTAGAAAGAAAGGGAAGTTTTCCAGTTTGGTTTTAGTGAGCTAACAACAATCTTTGCGGTATTGGATACTGTAGTAGATGGGGATAGTAAGCATGCTAAGGAAAAATCTTAAAGCTCAGTTAAGAATAAGTGATTTGAGGAGCTGTTCATTATATGACCTTGATGTGGTTGATTTTGTGGATGACTTAACATTAATAAGGGCATCTATGGGTTTATCAACTGACTTAACAATAGTATCTCGAGGGTACGAAAGAGGCTTTAGGTAAGGGTGAAGATAAGAATAAAGATATAATAGCTAAGATTGAAAAGATAGAGGCTTTAAGGGTATTAGTAAAGGCATCTGTAGGTGTTATCTTAGATGTTTATGATAAGACTTTAGCTTTAGGGTATCAATTAGACCCATTTAAAGCAATGTTGATTGAGGATACTGAGGTTAGGGTTAAAAGCACCGTCTACGTTGGCAATAAAAAGGTCGAGAGGGTGTAATGTTAGCATCCTTAGAAGGCTGATTTTGTGCTAAGGCGGTAAGAACGTCTATACCTGATGTGGAGATATCATTTGAAAGACAGGTCGACTTAGAGAAGATTTATAGTTCTGAACATCCTATATATTATCCATTTAAGATAGCGGAGTTTGCTTTAGGTTCTCCGATAACGGAGGACACTACAGATACAATGTATGGTAGGGATATCAGCCAGGACTTGGACCGTTAAGAGTGGTAATGGTTATACGCAGAAAGGGTGGCAGAGAAGTACTTAACTAGCGAATTATGGACATGGTCTTGGTATTAGAAAGAAATAATTTGATGGAGATGGTAGATGAGGGTCGAGTAGGAATTGAGGCATCTAGGTTGATTTCAAGTTATTTAGTACGATTTACCAATACATTTTGTACATTTGCTATTCTAAAAGACTTTACAGGTACATCAGAGGAATGGGCGTCTGCGGATATAATCTTATCTCGCTCCTGTGGGTATGATAATTAAGAATCCTATGAAAGAGTTATTATCTGAGGTCTTTGATAACAATGTAAGTTGGAAGTGCCTTTAGGTGGTGAGTATCAAAGGGTATTGAATATAAGTTTTACAAGCATGTAGCTGATGCAAGAATAGCTGAATCAGCACCATTATTCAGCGTATAAAGCTTTGGAGACTAAGTGAAATCGACAAGTCAACCTATAGATATAAAGAATTTTGTATTAGGTCGTGATTTAAATGGTGGTATAGTAACGTCTTCTTACTGGGAAAGATGCTGTAATAAATTTAGGAATGAATTTAATTCATCGGTATTTTCTCAGGTTCTAGGCAAGGTAAAGGGGTAATGACTTCTACAGCAGTTGCAACTATCTGCTGGATCGAGGTCGACCTATATTTGGTTGTGATAGAAAAACCAGATACAATGGTGCAATTTTATGAGGCGTCTGGTGGGTGTGATTATAAAGGGTACGCTGTTAGGGTTATTATGTAAATGGTGGTGCTTTTAACCCCGGTTTTATGTCACCCAAATATGCAGCGGAGCTTGATTGGGACAAGAATCTGTTGATTAGGTCTAGATGGACGAATACAACTCCCAGTTGGTGGAACATAAGTAGTTATAATGGGTTCTTAGGTGATATGGTTTATTATGAATATATCTTTATTAACATTGGGTATTATGTGTTTACGTGTGGCTATGAGGTCAGAAAACCCCGATACTTATGAGAAATTAGGTGGCGATAATGGGCATATTTTGTAATCTATGATGAGATATCAAACTGGCAGAACTCATTTATGTTGCAATATAATTAACCTCGTGGGGACTAACTCTTTATTTGGTAGATGATGTATTTTACATTTGAAAAAGAGCAGGAGCTTAAGTCTGCTAAGATGGAATTAAAGAATGAGAATATAGAAAAGAGTGGCTCGTATGAAAGCTGAGGACGCCAATTAAACGTGCTAACACGGGATGCTTTCAAGAAAGGGGTATATGCAAGGGATTTATTCTACAACTTAAATAAATCTTTACTATTCTTGGAGGAACAATCTAACGCGTATACGTGGTGGTGAGTCTATGTTCTCTGATATTTATATAATAGGGCAGGCTTTAGAAATATGCGGTTAAAAAGAGGTCAGGTACAATTAACACTTAAATAAGAGTGGTTCGGTTAATAGGACTAGTTTGAAAATAATCGGACCCTCTAAGTTGGTTCTTGTATAACTTTAATACAGACTACATAATGGGTCCGAATACGAATGCTAACGCTAAGAAGTATGCTTGAGGGGATGTATCTAAGTCGAGATGCATCTAAGTACTTAGTTGATGGGTTGGGTCGCTTTGGGTATTTCTGTGAGGCTTCTGTAGAGGCTATTAAGAAAGGTAGTCCTAGTGATTACTCGAGTTAAGTAATTCGGGTAGAGAAATATACGGATGATGGTGGTGCGGTATACTTTAAACCTTATTTAATCTTAAACTCTGCAGACCCTAGTAGTAATGCTATACAGACATTAGAACGTAGGCTAGGTGATAACGTGGCGACTGTAAAAAGCTAGTGAATAGTGGTGAAGATGGCGAAATGGCATGAGGCTATAGGTTTTGATGGGTATGTAAAAATGATGAGTGACGGTGCAGCGGATACGGCTACTATTTGTAAGAGCTAGGAAATAGCTGACATGGTAGTTCAGAAAAATGGGGTATCAGGGATTATTTAGATTTTCAATGGATTTAAGACCTGAATGGGAACTTCTGTTAAGGATGTAGTTATGGCATTTTACGCAGGAGGAGGAATATGCAAAAGGTACTAGATATGAGACGTGGTCCGCCTATATGGACTTATTGAACGGTGGTAGTGAGGACGAGGAATTAGAAGAACTTGTGTCTGATGACGTTTCAGGTGAGGAAGATGTGCCACACTTAAGGTCTGAGGCTGAGGTAAAAAGGGTTAGACAATTTCATGGATAAAGGTGCTAATTCTAAAGGAAACTCAAGAGCCTATAGAAAAACCTAAAGTAAATTACGGTACTAGCTTTGTAAATACTAAAGGTGACCAATCAACGAGTGACGCTGCCTTTGAGCAATTTGACTATATGCAAAATTTAGTTGATGATGGGGTTCAAAGGTGGTTACGAGGAGCCTGTATATGAAGAATTTACGTATACAGATAGTACTGGAGGTAACTTAAAAGAGACAATCCACGTGTGAAAGGTGCTATAGAAGAGCTTTGCGGCTGCTTTAGGTTTAAGTAGTTCGATAGTGGAATCTTGCGGTATTTGGTAGTGTACGTAGTAATTTAAGTGGTGTACAGGATTTCAACAACTTAGGTAAGTTTGATAGTGTAAATGAAAGTGATATGTCATTTGGTGAAGTTGGAGGTAGTGAGCAGGCTACTAATCCATGGTTTAAGAAACTTACAAGTGTTCTTAACTAATACGGTATTAGATGCTTTTTGGGGGATAGTTTATAACATAGAGAGCATTGAGGTACGTGGTGGTGCTTTAATTGTGAATGGTATAAGGTATGTACAGAGCTTTCCTAACTTGAGAATAAGTGGTTTACCTATAGATAAGCAGATACAGATGCAAAATAAACAGTATGCAGAGATATTTGATTTCTCTTGTTTACAGTATTTAGAAAAACTTAACGTACTTAACTGTAGATTCGCCACATTCATGTTAACTAAGGTAATACGTGGGTTAGGGTTAAAAGAAAATTCTAATGTGTTTGTGTTATTTAATGTGTTACCTAGGTTGAGGGAGCTAACCCTTTTGCAGGTCAGTTGTTTACTAGGGAGGACGCTAATGTACGTCCTGAGCGAAGTGAGAATATCTTTAATTCTTCTCAACGTAGGCAGAGGGTATTAAACCGTGCGGAGGATACTGGTAGAACGTATCGTAGAGCTCAGATGGGATTCAACAAAACGATATTGGACATCTTCTAGGGGTGTAAAAACGTTGGTTTGGTCTAGGGGTACATTTAACAGGTGCAGCAGCGGCTACAACGGTTGAAGTAGGTGCTAAAAGCTGGGAAAATGACTAAGCATTTTAAAAGTGCAAAAGCGACTTTTTCTCAGATATGCGTAACGATTTAAAAAGGTTCTTAGGGTATTACGAGCAATTTTAAGTACCTTATTAGCTTTTCTAAAGGTTAAAGTGGTGTTAATATGCACTAAAAAGTTTCTAGAAACGTCTTATAAGGTATCAGGAATGTTTAATACAGGGTTGATTAGTGATAAACAACCCTGTATTATTTAATTTTTGAAAGGTCTTTAAAAATTTGAGAGTTTCATGTCTGAAATGCTTATCTATGTTAGGATAGTCTTAATAAAGTTAAAAATTAGATTAGTTAGGGGAATGTAGTGATGTTAGAATTAAATGTAAAAATCATAGTGCTTTTGAGCAACTGCTAGGCAGTATATGTAAGTGTTGTTCAGGAATACATGAAAAAGAGGGTTTAAAAGTACTAGATAAAATGATAGATGTAGAAGTTGAGGTCGATGCAAATTCAAAGTCTTTTTAAAATAAAGGATTCAGGGTTAGGTGCAAAGATTTCTTACGAGGGTATTTTTAAAAGCAGATAAGGGTTATGATAGTGATTACGATATATTTGACTATTATTGTAAGTTCCATAGTTTGAAGACTATAGTTCTACCAAGTTATTTTTGGGTATGATGTAGTAGGAATGTTAGGTTATTTTTAGCTCGTTAACTTTTACATTAAAATGATGGTTTTGTGGCTACAGTAGATAATTACAAGACTGTAGATGCCTATTTAACAGATTATGTAGTACCTTTACAGATAAGTTAGACCACTATATTACAGGGTCTTTAAAATTTGATAGTTTAAGGGTATTAGGTAGTTTAAAATCGTTATGAAATCGTGAATTTGCTACAAGTTTTTACATTAGAGGCTAAGGAGTTTGGAGGAACACTACAACATAACGTAAAAACGTAGGCTACATCTGCTCAGGAAGATTTACGAGATACTATTTTAATGATATTAAATGATAGGTTGCCTAATGACGTATACTTATTTAATTATATTAGAACGCCCGATATAAAAAGGGGAAGTATAGTGCTAAGTTACTAGCTCGTCCAATAAAGAAAGGTGATGTTAGAACGGGGCATGTAGTTACCTTGATTGACGGTGGAAAATAAGAACAATTAAGTAGAGTCATTAGTTAAACAATAGGGAAAAAGAGGTATAAAAACGTGAGAATTGAGGATAAAGTTAAAGATTTTCTTTTATAAGATTTAATAATTTTAGAGCAAAATGCTGATTACGAAGAAGCGGGGAGTATTTTTGTTTAACGTGATAAAGGTTCTACAACGGTAATAATTGATAGGGACGTTTTTGGAATACATTTGTGAGAATTACGATGAATTGTGTATTTTCAATAATAAATGGTAAATATTAAAGATAAAAATCTAGAGTTTTAACTAAACTCTAGATTAATTATAATTAGAGAGGTAAAGAATAATGTCAACTGGCAAATTATATTTAATTGATGTCGATAACACATTATTAGATTGTTTAGAGCTTTAGAAAAGTTATACGTTGGGTATTCTAAAGAGCAACAGCTTACGTATGACTTTAATATAGATGGTGATCTGCTAAGGATGTGATAGCTAACTTCTTTAGTAAAGACTTTTTATAAAGGGTTGATTTGAATAAATCTGTTTTTAAACTTCATAAAGAAATTAAGTCTTGATGATGAGGTCATGTTTGTCACTTATGGAGATAAGGATGCTAAAGAATACAGGGTATTGGAGCTATTGGATAGAATATCTATTTAAGTGTAGGTTGGCTAACGAGGTAATAAGTTACCCATCAGAGGGGTAAGGGAGCTTGAGGCTTTCTTTAGATAGTGGTTCTTATTTAGGTAGTTATCAATTTAGTGATGTAGTGGCTGTTGATGATTCTCCAGCTAGGGTTAGATACTTTATAGAAGCAAAAGGGTCTTCCTTATGTATTGAGTTAACTATAGGTATAATGATGAATACAAGGAAGATGCTTTAGAAGTCTTAAGAGGTTAGTTTTTATGTTGAGGTCTAAGTTTTTTTAGGGTTTATAACATGACGAGTGCTTTTATAGTGTTGTTGTAGTAAACTGTATTGTATTTTTGTCTTTAGATTATAGTAATGAACCAACGGTTGGTTTTTGGTTTGCGTGAAGCTAGGGTTAATTTGGTTTGGTATTCTTTATTTGATTTATAGTTGTATGGCTGCTGAGGTAAGTCTTTTGTACTGAGGAGATTGTATTTCATGATGTTTATTATTCTGGTTTAGACTTTACATTAGATAGAAAAAGCTGTATTGATGTTGGCTAGTAGTTTTTATGGTTATTGTTATGCTTTTAACTGTTGAGATATTTAGCTTTTTCTGTAGCTTTTATTGTATACCATGTATTCTACTTTTACTAAGGTTCAAGGTATTATGCCTGTTGAGGTGTTCTTAGGTTCTGCTATTTTATTATATGTTCCACCTGCATTTCATGTGGTTAGGGTTGTACTTATATTCAAGGAGTTTATACAATGATAGATAGTAAGGTTAAGAATAAATTAAAAAGCATTTGAGTATCAAGGAAAAATAAAAATAAATTTAAAAGATTTAAAAGCAGAGGTATCGAAAATTATCTAAGAAATATCATCCTGATGTTACTAATGATGATAAGATTTTTTTAGAAATAAAGGATTACTATGAAAGTTTATTATTGGAGTTCGAGAGGTAAGGGATGGTATGGTAGTAGACCTTACTGGAACCCCTTAATACAGTTGGTCATGGGGAGTTTGTTTTCTCCTACATACTACAAGGTGTAGAATATAGGTTATAGGTCATCAATGGCTTATGACCTATTAATTTTGCTAAAAATTATAAAGGAGGTTATTATTAATGGATAACCAAAATACAAAATGGGTAACGTTCAAAACATTACCACCTATCTTGATAGCAGGGTCATTCTTAGTAGGTGTAATTGTATCAATACTAGGTTGGGCTTTAGCTGATGATGCTAGTTGAGGGGTTCATGGTAGTAGGTTTTAGCATTTGTTTACACTATATTCCACTATCTAGTGTTGGGTATTTCTCGACTGTTTAAGGGTGGAGATAAAAAGGTTCTACTACAGGATCTGATAAGATTAGGTTAAAATGACATCCATAGTAATGATGGTGGTAAGAGAATGGAGTTTTAAACTCCATTCTTGTGTTATTAAGTTATCACTTTATGTTGGTTAAGTATTTATTATACGTTGGATACATTTTAAGGTTGTTAGATTAAGTATTCTTATGAAAGTTACTATTTTATGTTTGTAAACTTAGGGTTTATTTGTTGATTTAGGGTAACAGAAAATACAAACTACATATACGTTAGTGATTTTTACAGTATATATTTAAAGTTGGAAAGTTAGTTATTTTTAGTTGTTAACTTACTATATAATGTTATATTTTTAATATAATTAAGGTGAAGTGCTTATAAATAAAGCTTTTAGGTGTATTTTTTGACTTAAAAAGTAGTCTTTTTATGTTTTGAGAGTTATATTTATAGGTTATATAATATACTACTTTTTGTTGGTTTTCATTTTAAATATTTTTGGAAGTTTGAAGTTTTGGTTTTTAGGTTACTCCTTTTTAGTTTTAAAGTTATTACTTTTAGTTAGTAAAACGTAGATTGTTGAATTTCTCAATAAGTTTATGACCTTTAGTTTTAGATTTTTAGCTTTTTAGTAAGTAACATTTAAGTTAGGTTCGAAGTGGATTTTAATTTTCATCTTTAGGTAATTAATTTTTGATTTTCAATTTGAAATGAAAATTGCTTTTTAGTTTTTGGGAAAGCTTTTGCTCTTAATTTTAAAAAGTTAGATTAGTTTTAGGTTTAGTTTGTTTTTGATTTAACTTTCAATTTGATTTTTAGCTTTTGGTTTTGAAAAGGGTATTTTCTCTTTAATTGCTAAGTGGGGTCTGTTAAATTTATAAACTCTAAAAATAGATATAAAACTTTATAAAAATATGTTATATTTGTTTAAATTTTTAATGGTAATTGAGTTACTAAATTAAAAAGAATGAATATGGTAAAAATTTAGATACAAAATGTAAACTTTAAGTTTTAAAATTTTTATGAGACATTTGATACTGTTTCTTTAGTTTTTCAAAAATACCTATTTAAAAGTAGTCTTTTGAAAGAAATTAAATTAATAGATGGTATATTGTCTACTTAAAATTTTAGTATATTGATTTACAAGTTACTTGTGAGGTCAAGAATACGAGATTTGTAAATTAAAAATATTAGAATATAAAAATTTTAAACTATAAGTTGCTTGAGTGTTTTAAAAATTTACCTAGAAAGGGGATTAAAAATTTTGATTCAGAATGATAAAACGAGAAAAATTTATGGGAACTGTTAGTTTGATTTATCGAGATATTTTTGAACTATCAAAAACAGTTTAAATATGAGGGGGTTTTGCACCTGCATCACAAGTAATTGATTTGGATGAAGCTAAATATTTAGTTGAATTTTTAAAATCAGGTGTTTACATAGAAAATTCTCGAACAAGTGAGAAGTCTAAAATGCTAGTGGGTATGTACACTTTGCAGAACAAGATGGCAGATTTAGTTGCTTTTATTTGGGGGTGTCTAGGGACATCTTTATATAAATATTCTTACGAGGTTGAGTCTAGCATAAGTTTGGTATTTCCTGATGGTTTACAGGAATTATGGGTTTCACGAAATTATGGAAAAAATTAGGAAGTAGTATTGACAGAGTACTTGAATGTTAATAAAGGGAGTTAATTACTTAAGTTCTTTAGACTTGGCATTAACTTTGCAAAAAACTACGGTTAAGTTTGATAAAACGTGTTCCTATTAGTTTACTACAGGATGTTGAGACTTGGTAGGGCTATGGAGTCTCATGAAGAGAATTTAATTGACTTAAGAAATATGAACTATTATATGGACAAAGTTCTTAGTAACAATGATACTGTGAATTGTTACATGCTTTGAAAAATGTGTAAAGAGAAAGGTTTATATGTGAGTCCCTAAAGTATTAGAAATATTAGAATAGGGGGTTTTGGTATGTCATATGCAAGTAGTATAAAAAGTAAATTCTCCTTATGAATTATTATTAGTAGGAGTATCTAATTACATATCTAAACGCTTAGAGTTACCTCAAGATGATAGGGATTTTCAGTATTTGGATGAGAAAACAAATAGAGGCTTTTTAAATATCAGGAGGTAATCTCACGAACTTGCTTACTATGGTTTTATTAAGTATCGATTTTCAAAAAGATTTTAAACTTAGAAATAGTACTGTAATACGTGCTTTAAAAGAAATGAAAAGGTGAAAAGATACTTGAGAACTTTTGTATGTTAAAGCTAAAGGTGGTTTTTACATACACGAAGAAGACTTGAGGGAGTCTGATAGTTTTAGGATTATTTTAGACAGGGTGTAGGTTTTGACTTTTTCCTTGGTTGTATTGGCGTAACATTGAGCTTTGTTAGATTATGAAGTATAAGGATGGAAGTACCTTTAACATTTATAGGGTGATCGTAGAAGATTATTTTAGGGACGCTTAGCACGTTTGCACTACTATAAGATTTTTAGGGTATGTGAAGTATAATTGTGATTTATCTGAAAAAGTTTTTAAAATTCATTAAACGCTAATATCTTTAAGTCTATAGGTGTTATTAATGGGTATTTAGGAAATGAACTGGTGTCTTATTATGATAAGTTGAGATATGTTAGCTAAACAGGGGTATAAATAAAGGTTCTGTAGTGTATTTGTATAAAAAGAAATCAGGAGCAACTTACATCTATGAATGATATAGTAGAGGACTGTACGTTAGCTATAGTTGAGGATTTTGGGGACTTTGGTATTAAGTTAAGGAAGTTACCTATTAGGACAAGTTACGAGTATATAATTTATACTTATAACAATTATAGTGATGATGTTAAGGAGCTATATGGCGGTTTAGAATACTTCTTTCCATCATAGTAGCACTCGGATAGTTTAGTTAATCTAACTTGGACTAGTTGTGGGGTTTCTTATGTGCAGAACTCTAAGTCGACCTCGGGATGGAAGATTATTTTTTATAACTAATTTAAAAATGGTCTCATACTGTGGGAACTTCCTTTAATGCAAGAAGATGGTAGGGTTGCAAGATGTAGTCTCTTACCGCTCCAGAGGCGGTGTTGTTCTTGTTATTACAGTATAAGATTGATTTTTGATAAAGATTTATATTTACAGGAATATACGAATGTATGAACTATGATAGGATTTCAAGATTGGCTTTACATTCTTTGGGGGTTAATCGAAGATTCTTTAGGCTATAAATTAGATAAGAAAAGTAGGTAAGTAATGGTTTTTAAAAGTGTATCGTGAGACGACAGAGCTAAAGAGATACCTTTGTTTGTATAAGTTTAGAAGGAACAGAAACGGTATGAAAATTACTGTAGCTCAGGTTGATAAAGGTTTCTATAATGTTATAGTTGTAGTAAACTCTACATCCTTTAAAAACTCAACCTAAAGTGAACAAGGTCTTTTAAAAACTGGTGCTAAACAATATTATAGGGTTAATAAGAGTCTAACAGGTCTTTTAAGTGTTGATATTGAGGCTATTATAGGGTATTGCCCAAAAGAATTATTGGATAGTGCCTTTGGTTTTTGGTTGTCTTGGATAAAGGCTACTAAACCTCGTGTTAAGTTAGAGAAATATGAGGGTTTAGTTGATTGGGATAGTTTAGAGGCTCGTAGGGGTAAAAGCTTGATGTTGAGCTACTTTTACAAAGAGTTAAAAAGAAAAAGAAATAAATAGAGGTTATAATAAAAATAAGTAAAAAGTTTAGAAAGGAGTTAGTGGTGAGATGGATTTTTAAATTCAGCTTTGAGATGATATGTTTTTGGGACGGTAGTTTAGGGTCGAGTTTACCTCGAAATGATGAAGAATTTTTTTAACCTTATTACAAGAGCAAGGTATAAATACTGAGGAGATAGCTCCCTATTTTAAAAACTACAGGTAAGCAGATGATATTAGCTACTGCAGGTAGTGGTAAAAGTACAGTATTAGAATTGAGAATTTTGCTCGTGATAAACTGTTGGGATGTTTATCGAGTAGTGTTGATGCTAATAAGAAAGTGTTAATAACAACGTTTTTAGCATCAGGTGCAGGTACTATGGGAAGTAGGGTTAAGGAAAAAGGGTTATATGAGCTAGGGTTAGAAATATAAATTTAAGTGATGTAAGTTTTGTACACATGCATAAGGAGTTTTTAGCCTTATTACGCTTAGTAGGTGTTAAATCGAAGTTTTTAGCAGGATGGAGGTAGTAACAATTTAAAAAGGCGTTTACTTTCTTCTATGTGTAGAAAGTTTGATTTGGGTAGGGCTCAGATTATCCTACTCAACAGGAGTTAAACGTGTTAGAAGCTACTATGTCTGCTTACAGAAATACTGTGTTAAGTGAGTTTGAATTGACTGATTCTTTGCAGGATGCTAAGGATATGGGTATTACAAAAGTTAATTTACCTATGTTAGTAACGGAGTATAAGTCTTTAAGAAATAGGAATGATGTTATAGATTTTGATGATATGATTGAATTAATCTATACGTACTTTGCTAATCCAGAGACTAAGCAACCTCATTTATATGATTTGTAGTGTAAATAGGTATAAATATATTATGTTGGACGAGTTTCAGGATACGTCAGAGCTACAATATTGCGTATTAAAACCATTGTTTTGGACTTTGTGAAAATGTAATTGTTGTAGGTGATGATGATCAGGAGTATTTACTCTTTTAGGGCAGCTATCCCTTTAACTTTAAAAGTGGTTTGTGAGATGATTTTAAACCGGTGGTATCTCCACTAACTGTTCTTATAGGTGTCCTAATAAGATTTTTATTACACGATAGCTGGGGTAATTGAGCATAACGAGGGACGTTTCCCTAAAGATATTAAATCTGCTAAGATAGGTGGGAGAGTTGTTTGCTAAAAGTTGTAGAAATATAGCTGTAATGACTAAATTGGCAGTAGATGAAATAGAACTAGCTTTAGCAAATAATAAGTCGATAGCGGTATTATCAAGGACTAATTATGCATATAGTCTCTGTTATGATTCATTATATATTAAAAGCACGAGTGGTAAATTTACTGTATTTGGTGACTCTTATGATTTAGATAAAGCTAGGTACAAGAAAGTTTGGCAATTGGTACATTTACTAGAGGACCGTGGTCTAGAGACTTTAAAACAGAATATAAAGTTAATTGACCACTGATATAGCTCCTTGGGACGTGTCTAAGTTTGAGAAGTGATGAAGAATAATTTAGAAAAAGGTTCTAATGTATTAGTTTATTTAACGGAATTTGCAAAGAGTGTAAACTCTCGACCAATGGGTGTTTTTACTAAAAATGTAAATAGGTGGTTGGACATGAAGGGATTGCGGATAAACTACAATTATTTAAGTTAATGTTAGAATACTTACTTGATAAAGTACCTAATAGTGTTGCAGAGGCTATGGTAACTGTGTTATCTCTAGTTAATCTAAGTGAAAGTCTTGAAGATTTTTATCAGAATAAAGGGTTTATTAATAACATTTTAAAAAGATAATCATAGAACAAAGTGAATGGGTCTGTGATTTTCTCCCAACTTTCGCACTGGGTTTAAAGGGAAAACAGGTCAGGATTATGTAGTTGTTTTTAATCGTCATGAGGGTATTTTTCCTAGTTTTCTATCTACAGAGACGTGAGTATCCAGAGGAAAGACGAGAACTTCTTTATTGTAGAGTACTCGTGCTAAGGAGCGTCAAACGTATTTAGCTTTAGAAGATAAAGAAAAGTCCCATTCTATGGGAGTTAGAGTACCTTGTGAGACGTGTTGAATTAGAGGACGTACAATTGGAGATTAAAACCAGAGGGAGTCTTTAAAAGAGCGTTTAACTGGAAACTACTGGACATTGGAGTTGGATATAGATAGCTGTCGATTTTTGACTCTTTATTTTAAAATGGGGTGATTATTATGGTTATAGACTTTTAGTAATGGTAAGATAGCAGAATGACATATGATGTTATGCACCGTGATGAAGTAGTTGCTAGAATTGATTTTTGTTAAGGGTAAGTTTAAAAGGACTAATTATTTAGTGGGTACTGATTTAGAAGTTTTGTTAAAGATCCCTTTATTATCTAAGGTGTATGATAAATCAGGCAAAGTAAAAGGATTTTTAAGAAGTCGATTGTCTGCAGAGCGAAGGTGTTAATAGAGGTAGCTCATATCCGGAGTGGGTAGTTACCCCTTTAGATAAATTATTTGTAACTAATGGTCGAGGATATTGATGATAAGACTTGGTTAAGGTTTATGCCTGTTCAAGAGAATATAACCTTTAATGATGTTAGTTACTTTTTAAGGTGTTGGTGTTATGCTAAAAGCTAAAGTTAATAAGATAATTTAAGTTGTTAAAGAAGCTGAAAAAAGGAGGTATGCAGGTGTCTAGTTCGGAGATAAAAATGGTAATTTTGGGCGTTATTTGATAGTGAGAATGGTTTGTTATAAGCAAAGTAGGTGATACTATGGATGATGTTGAAATATTTAGTATAGGTTCAGATATAGAAAACAAGAATACTCACTTTCTTGCATCAAAAACTTAGCTGATTATGGTAGGTTATTTGGGGATAAGAGTTTGTGGAATAATCTGGATAAGTTACCAAAAACCCAGATTTAGTAATATAGTCCACCTTGTGAAAGTTGGTCGGGTTGCTAGTGCGATGCATGAAGGGTGATGCTTGTTGGGAGCAGTGAGAGTTTAAATGAGTGGGGCGGAGAAACAACTAAAGATTCTAGTCCATGTACTATAGAGAGATATACGTGATTATGATGGGTATCAATATAACCCTATTACTCAGACAATGAAAAAGAGTAAATGGGGAATTGTGTACGTTAAATTTAACAGAGATTATTAGACGTTATCAACCAAAAATATTGGATAATAGAAAACCCTGAATTAAGTAAAATATGGGATTATATGCCACGTGTTTTTAGGTTTTGAATTACCTCATCTAAATAAAGTTAGATATAGTAACTATGGTTATGAAATAGATAAACCGACTAGGTTTAGTAGTAATTTATGGTTGAATTTAGATTCTGAAAGGACGAATTGTGACAGAAAAGAATTTTTAAAGATATTCATAGCTATAATACTAGGTCGAGATATTCCATTGGACTTGGTAAGGGAAATATTTACACAAGTGCTTGATAAATGGAAGAATGGTATTAGTGGTGAACCCTATAAAAACCATTAGAGTATGGGAAAAATGGGTGGTAGGTTAACACCCAAACAACGTGCGTTAGAGAAATTAAGAAAAATAAATGGAAGAAAGTAGGTAAAATGATGGGACAGAAAATTTGAGAGTGTGTTTAAAAATAAAAAGAAAGAGGATTTATCTGGTGCTTTTATTTCAAGAGGACAGGGGGTAAATTTGATTTAAAAACAACATATTAAACGATTTAAGTGGGTATATAGTGGTTTAGTAAGTGTTATATTCTTATTAGGGTGGTTATTCTTATTGGGTAAAAAGCTCAGGTAACGGATTACGTTAATCAGTTCAAAAATTTGTATCACTAGGAATAACGAGGTAACTGAGCTTAATGATTTTTGTAGGTGGTGAAAAGTCGTTTATCTAGTATTAAACGAGGGTTATTTGCGGACTAGTTTGTTCAATCCAAAATATGCAAGTAAAGGGTATTACATTCAAAAAGAAGTAGGTGTAATAGGGTTTTGCTTATGAGGAGGATGGAAAGAAAGTAGATTTTGGTAATATGATAGATGATAAGTATGCACCTTTGAATGTAAAAGTTATTACAAAAGAGGGTTACGAAACTCAAAGCATCTGATTACAAAAGTAGTAGCAGATAAGAAGTATACTAAAGTTGAGAATAAAGAGGAGTTACAACGTTACTTAAATGCTATAGGTATTCCTTATGAGGATGGTAAGACTTATTATAAATTTGTAAGTGGCACTTATGTTGAGAAATATGCAATCACAGTAGATAAATAATTTAAGTGAGGTGCTTGCAAAATGCAAATAATGACTAAAGATGACTTAGAGTCTTTTGGGTATTTAAAAGAGTATGATTATAATGGTGAGTATATAAGAACGTTAGTTTTACGTAATGGAAAGATTGTTGATAGTGTAACTACACAGAGGTTTTCTTTAAGTGGATATCTAAAAAGAAAGGATATGCAGTGGCTGAGAACGAGAGCGTCATATAAATATTTTAAGGTTAGCTATGGTATTTGACGTTGAATTTCCTGTAGTGTACACTTTAACATCTCCCGATGTGCATTCTTACTGTATACACGCTGGGTATACTGAGTTTATATGAAGATAGTTTTTGTGAAAAAGTTACTTCAAATTCTTGGTATTGAGGGGTTATCAAAAGTATTGTATAAGTACTTAGTAACTAATCATCAAGATTTTTGATTACGAGTACTTACTAGAGCGTAGTTAAAGATTGTATCTTATCGGGTGACTATATGAATAACAATATTGATGGTAGTACTTATGAGGGAGCAACCTAGTATGGATGAAATGTTACAGAAATTAAAACTGTAATTTACGTGCGGGTAGACACTAGTGAAAAGAGGAAGATGATGTTAAGATTCAAAAGCATTTTTGAGGACTATTTTTAAAAGGATATATCAAATTTGAATATTAAATATGTGATAGGTAGATTCAATCTACCTATTTTTGTTATGTTTACCTTTATAGAGTTGCTTGAGGTTTTATTGTTTTTCAAACTATAATAATGTTTTGTGGTATAATAAAAACGAAAAATAGTAGAAGTACAAATACAGGAGGAACTTAATTTTTGAAGGATATAAAGAGTAATGGCAATTTAGAAAGACTAAGGCTTATGGGTTAGTAGGTTGTTTTAGCCTTTTTCTTTAGGGTTTAGCAGGTGGTGTGGTACTAGAGGTCTAACTATGACACCTGCAGAAACGCTGTTGTAGTAGATGATGGTGGTAGGGATATAAAAGATAGTGATGTAAACAGTACAGAGAGCAAGTGGGGTTGCTATGACTTATACAAGGTTTGATAGCAATGGTAGTCCACTGGACAGCATCTGGTAGTGGTGTATTTATAGCACCTAACATAATGGTAACTGTGGCTCATAACTATTTAGATAAAGATAAAAGTACAGGTCTGACATGTACGTGGAGGAAACTCGGCTCAAAAGTTAGTGGTAAATGAACTCTAAAAAGTGAGAAAAATGGTAATAATGTAACTAGTGGTGGAGTGAGTTAGTCGAGTGGTAATATGCATTATTACAACCAGGGGAATTTGCTAACTCATATACGAATGATTTAGCGGTAGTAGTAGCTGATCAAAACCTGCTGGAGCTTTATCAAGTGGGACCTGACTACAGAGAGTTTTCAGGTGTTTGCAAGTAATGGGGGATGAGGGTAACTATGTTAGGATATCCTGATGATTTTACTTCCAGAATTTAGCGTGATGTCTTAAGTAGATCAGAGAATGGAATGTATATAGTGTCCAGGACTGTAAGTAACCTAACTGCGGCTACAGGTGAGGATGACCACATGAGGTGCGTTAGGTGGTTTTTCCAGTGGACAGTTATTTAATAGTAATGGTGAGGTTGTAGGTATACACCAACATGGTACTTAATGTAGATAGTGTTTCTGAAGCTCAACAGCATGGTAGTGGTTTATTCTTTACAGAAAAAGCACCGTGCTTGGTTAAAAAGAAATGGTTGATAAAGTATGCTATCAAAGGGTTGGTACGTAAATGGTAATGATAAATTTTATTATGATGATATCATCAACCTTTAGTAAATACTAACTCGTGATATTGATGGTGCTAAGTATAGCTTTGATAGTAATGGTCCGAGGAACACTATTATCTGGTGTAGAAAAAGGACAGTTAATGTTTGCAATACTTTGATAAAACAGGGTGAGAAATTATTTGAGCGTGGTATCTAAAAGGTAACGCAGGTGAGCTATTAATTATGACTTTAAGCAAGATAGTGGTAATAAAAGAGTATTTTGGTAAGAATCCTGATCGAAGGTGAGTTTCTGTAGATGGGGAAGTTATTAATAAGAAATTTACAGATAACTGGTCTAAGGATTACTCAAGCAAATATAAGTTAGGAATACAGTAATAAAAGTAGGGTAGAGGGCGCTACTGACAATAAGTTCAACCGTACTGAGCGGGTCAGGTTGATGGTAGTGGTGGTGTTAATCTACCCAAGATGAGTGATGATGTTAAAATGTACCTAATGGACTGCGTAATTTTAATGCGACTGTGGCAGCAACAACTGAAGCTGGTTTAGGTTCTGGTACTTTAATTAATGAAGATACTATTGTGCGTGTAGCTCACAACTTTGTACATCTAAACACTAAGACAAATCTATAACAGTAGTAAACAATGTCAATAAGACGGGCGATGTTCATAGCTACACTACCTGATAGTAGGCGGGTTAAGTTTAGCTAAATGATGATGTTAAGTTTTTGGAATCGTGATGGGTTTGTAAAATGGATTTAAGAATGATTTAGTAGTTATTAAGTTAAAGAATAAGTTTACAGTGAAACGAGCTTTAGTACATGATGGTGTAACTAATTTGTCTAAAGGTGATAAAGTTCATGCTTTTTGGGTATCCTAAAGGTAAATTAAAACCCTATCTTAAATGGTACTGTGAAAAATGTAGAGAACTATGGTGCTAATATTATGGGTATTGCTTATCAGCTGTTCTGCGCCGGGGATGTCTCGGTGGTGGTATGTATAATGCCTCAGGGAGCTTATAGGTGTGCATCAGAACGGTGTTGAGGGTCTAAGAAGTGGCGGTATTATTCTCTCAAAGAGCAATTAGATTGATAAATGCTATTGCTCAGGTGATAATGTCTACTCCAGTATATTTACCAGATGAACCTCGGAAAATGATGATAAGGATAAAGATAAAGGTAAGCATGGTAAGTTGTTAGGAGGTTGATGATCGGGAGTTCATCCGGTTGGATTGGTGAACTTTAGCGAAGATGGTACGTATGTGATGAAAGCTGTTGATGGTAAGGATGTTGACTTAGACAATAATAACGGTGGTATAGGTTCTATGTTTGGGGATGGTTCTAGTAAGAATTATTCACTTATAAAACGCTTTGAATTGGATGGACCCGGTAATAGTGAAGTTATTTCAACTTATAGCGGGTAATAGTATCGCACAAGGTTTCCATCCTACTATATTAGATGTAGAGGTTTAAAAACGGATAAAGTGCCGTGGTTGACGGTTGATGATAAGTCTTTTAAAAAACTGTTATTTTCGATAAAGATTATTCATTATCCAAATATTCCTCATATTAGTGGATGTTTAGTGGTGCTACGGGGTTAAAAATTAATAGATGAACAAGTAACACAGTTACTTAAAGACTTTAAAACCAACTAGTATTGAAGAGTCATTGTGGTCTAATGTAGGTGTTGAACGTTTAGACCTATCAACTTTTGATAATTCAGGATTGGATTTGAGTAAACACAAAGCACGTTCTAAGTCTAAAGCAGTCTTTAAAGACCTTATTGGTTTAAAAGAAGTTGTGTTTGGTGGTAAATTTGATTTTGGGAAATATGCTAGATACACGATGCGTTTATGGATCTTCGACCTATCGGGTGTTGAAAAGTTACATTTGCAGGAACTAAACCAAGCAATGATAAGTTCGTTAAGGACTGGTTGGAAGATGTTCAGAAGTTAAATGATAAGAATAAGCAAGGGTTATACCGTGATGGGAAGTTTGTTGGTAAGTTGTAGAATGCTATACAAGCCGAATAAAACTTATGAAGATGGGGGTATATAACATTAGGACCTGTAATGACAGAAAAACCTGCGGATAAAGTAGTTACAGAGGTAATTGAACCAACTATTGAGTTTGTAGGTGATGATAGCCTTGAGAAAGATAGTCCTAAAGTACGTATTGACGGTCAAAAGCAGGTAGTAAGGTAACTACTACAACTTATGTTGAAGATGGTAAGGGTGGTTATAAGGAGAAAAGTATTGAGACCCTGTAATTACTCCCCAAGCAAAAACTATAATTAAAGTAGGTACTGAGACCAACTGTAGTTACAACGCATACTGAGCCTGTTGCTGTGTATGAACCAGATGTTACTAGGGACAGAGGAGACTCCAGACGAAAAAGTGTTAGAGTACTAGTGGTACAACTATTGTAACTACAACGTACTAAAAGTGGATGCTAATACTGGGGATGTAACAGAAGAAAAAGGGCAACTCCTGTAATAACACACTGCAACAAATACAATAATTGTATAGGTGTGAAGATAAGGTCAGAGGGCTTATTAAAGGGTAATGGTAAAACTGTAGAGAACACGAACTGTGTATACTTCTTAGATAGGGTAACAGGTGATGTAACTGAAAAAGTTACTATGACTGAACTAAAAAGTAGACGTTGTTTACAAAGCGGGATGATAAGTTAGAGTATGGAAAGCGTGTTGTAGGGTGATGATGGAGAGTGTTGTAACTATTGGTACAAAACCTACAGAGTTAATTGAAGAAATTGAGCTGAGGTAGTCTACGAGGCTGATTAACTCAGGAGAGAAAGGTTTAGCGAACTTAGTAACTAACGGTATTGCAGGTAAGAAAGTAACTACAATAAAACACCGTGTTGATGAAAAACAGAGGAAATCGCAGGAGGATCGTCAAGACACCTGTAATTACACCCAGCAACAAGAAAACTGTAGTTAGAAGTGGCTGCTCAACCTCATGTGGTTACAAAAGCTATACCTAGAGGTAAAGTTTATGTAGCAGATAACCAACGTGATTTTGGTACTGATAATGTGGGTTGTGGACGGTAAAGATGGTGTAGTATAACAACAACTTCATTTGGAAGTTGATTCTGTGACAGGTAAAAATCACAGGAAGAACAGCTAAAACCTATTGTAACCGGAGTCTCACAACATGACGATGGTGTATGTAGGTGCGAAACCCTATTACTAGAGAGGTAAAGGTGACGATGGTTTAACTTATGAGGAGTTGACGGAGTATAGTGTTGATAAGGCTACTGGGGTAGTAACGCCCAAAGTAACTAGAAAAACTGAAAGGTGACACTTTGACAGTACCTGTAGTAGATACACCAGAGGTGATGAACCTAAGCAAGATAGTACCTACTGTTGAAAAACGCTAAAGAGGAAGAACCAATCAATCCTATACCTATTGAACGTAGAGGGAGATAGGTTCATACCAGAAGTCCCTACTGGTGGCATGCCTGAGAAAACCCGTGGGGAATTACAAAGTGGATGAGCCTATAGGTTATACTAAGGGTGAAGATTTATATCCAGATAACATACATTAGTTGTGGATGATGACCACTCTGTATTTGAGGAAGAAATTGACTCTAGATTCTCCCAGTATTTGAGGGTAGACATAAATCGTCTACCTAAGACTGGTTTAATTACAACAAAGTACAATGGCTGGTGTAGTAGGTCTATTGGGTATTGTAGGGTTCTTAGTACGTAAGAAGATTAAGAAGAGACAGTAGTAAGTTGTATAAGGAATAAACAAGAGAGGGTATTTATGTATCCTCTCTTATTTAGGTTTTGCTGGAGTTATGTTGCTAAATTAATGATTTCTTGGTAATCTAGTTAAGTATTACTTACTATGGTCTAAGTAGAAAATCAATGTAAAAAGAAATATGGAGCATCAAACAGTCAACATATTTATTGACAAATATACTAAAAATGTGGGGAATAGACCCATGATAAAACTAAAATGACTTGGCTAAACGATTAGAGTTAGCGTAAACACATCACAACGTTGGGGTAGAGAGGGGTATTAGTTTAGATGAAAGCTTACAAGACAGAAAATTCAACCGAATAAAGAGCAGATTGAATTAATACACCGGACTTTTGGGAACACTGTCGGTATGTTTATAACCAGTTTATAAAATTAACTAGACCGTTTGAAAGAAACCAAGATATACTTTCGAGGGTATAGTATTCTAAAATGCTTAACAATGACCCTGAAAGACCGGATGAGTTACTAAAATCTCAAGTAAGGCATTTAAAACAAGCTATTATGTATGCTTATCAAGGCGATTGTGGGGTTATTTAAAGACAATAATGGTGTACCTAAGTTTTAAAAAGAAAGGAAAGCTTATAATAGCTTTTATTTAATAGGTGTTATAAAAGTTGAGAGGACATCGTATTTTCTTACCTAAGTTAAAATGGGTACGCTTGAAAAGAGTTTGGGTATATACGAATAATATTAAGTCTGTTACAGTTTCTATGAAGAATGGACGTTATTATGTTTTGTCTGACGGATGAGAACTGGAGATGAAAGAATAGTTACTTCTAATCAAGGTTTTAGGTATTGATTTTTGATTGAAAAGACCGATTTATTACAAAGGGGTATAAGTATACCCTCGGTTAATAAATCGAATAGGATTAAGAGGACTTGAGAAGAAGTTAAGTGAGAACAACGTTCAGTATCGGAAATATGAAAATAACATGACTAATAAGGGTTTATTATAGAGACAGGTAGAAAAAGGACAGTTGAAAAGCTTTAAATACAAACGTCCTTTACATGAATGCAAAAATATAGCTAAAACAAAGATTAGTTGTGGGTAAATTACATGAGAGAATAGCTAGAATTAGAGACTGATTATAATCAAAGAAAGCAATTCAATTAATATTAAAGCAAAAGCCAAGTTTTATAGTTATTGAAAATTTGAATATGTAAAAGGTTTGAATGAAAAATAAGCATATTGATCTAAAGCAATAGGTGAAGCACCTAATGGTACATGTCTAGAATTGTTTTTAAAAACAGCAATGTGAGAACTTGGAATTGAGACTAAGGTTAGCGTCACCGTTTTTACCCATCTAGTAAACTATGCCTCGAATCGCGGTAAAACACAAGATTTAAAGTTAAGAGAACGTTCTTGCGGTATGTCCTAAGTGCAAAATTGTTCATGATAGAGATGTTAATGCAGCTAAAAAATTTAGAGCAATGTAAGAATATATACTGTTTGACGACAGTTTAAATAAGGTCTACAAGTGAGCTACTGGGAGAGTTAAGATCTGTGGATCGTTATATCAAAATGAAAGTAGTTAGTAACAATGAGTAATTGTTGTTAGAACAGAAATCAGACAGGATGAGGCGAGAAAGAATTTCTAAAAATATAAAGAAAGGGTCTACATATACTTAGTATATTTTATGTGCAGGAAATAAAATTGCGAAAATTATATAAGATAAAGCGATAGCTATGGGTTAGTAGGTGTAGGTGCTTATGGTTTACTAGACGGAGGTAAAAAGCAGATGTATAACGGGTCTCCAGTTTTAACTGGAGATGACGGAGTGAGCACGGAAGATAGGGTCAAGACAAGGTGTTTACGCTAGTGAATGATGGAACAGTACATAGAGAGTGGTAATGGTACAAGTGGTTTAGCTAATGGTTATAACAACTTAGTGGGGATAAAGGGTGCTTACAAAGATGGTGCACATAAATCACACAAGAAGAAGATGAGAAATGGTGAGTTATACACTATTGATGATTATTTTAGAGCTTACCCGGATTTTGGTATTTCTTTGAGATGAGTGCGGATTTATTATTAAACAAATCCTAGGTACCATCCAGCTTTAAAGAGTTCAGACGCTCGATGCAATTAGTGCAGCATGGGAGTTAAATGTATATGCTGCAGATAGTGGGTATCTGAGACCAGATTATTGATATTATTGAGTGATATGAGTTTAACTAGGTTTGACCGTCCTTACCAAAGGAAGAAAGAAAAGAAGATAAATCTAAAGAAGAAAAAGCTAAAGAAGAGAAAGTTGAAAACAAGATGAAAAAGCTAAGAGAAAGTTGATGAAAAGGCTTTAAGACAAAGGTTTAATTTTTCAAAACAACAGATAATAAAGGATGGGTGCTTTATTAAATGCATTATTATCTTATTTTGAAACCTGTTAGACATGGGAGAGGCTTTGTAGCGAACAAGGAAAATAAATAGAAGTTGGGGTAATAAGATGAACTCTTCTTGATAAGGTTTTTAAGGGATATATCTGAGAAATCTAAATAATGGGGATGAGTGAGCAGACTGGACCTGTATATAGTGATGGTAAAGGTAGCAAATTCAAAGTATATAACTACAGGTCTTTAGTAGTTATGATTTAAGCAAAGGAGTTTAGATAACTACCTTAAGACCGATACCTACTAAGAGTGCTATAAAAGAGTTATTTTTGGATAGTACCAGACTATAGGGTCGAAATAAACTGGAAGATTCAAGGGAGCTTGTAGGTTATTGGGATGTTTGGGGTACTACAGGTCACTATAGGTGAGCGTTACGGATTTATAGTTGCTAAATATGGTATTATTGATAACCATTGCAAGGTTTGGAGGAGAATCCTTGAATAGACGTACATTATTTCCATTGTGATTATGATTCTCTTTGAGAAGAGTGATGAGTTTAGAGCTGATATAATGCTTCTATGTTTGATGTTAGAAAGTGATGGTGTAATATATTTAGATTGTACTTTAACGCAACGTAGAATGACTATGTTAGTAGTCACCATATTAATGCTATGCAGTATCTAGCTTTGACATGATGATAGCTTGTCATTTTTAGGTTGAGGAGATAGATGGTCTATTTTGTAGACAACTTACATATATACGATAAACTCAGTTTGGACATGTTGAGGAATTATTAAGTCGTAAATGGTGTTGAATGTAGTCCTAAGTTGGTATTGAAATGTCCCAAAGGTACCAATTTCTATGATATAAAAAGCAGAGGATTTTGAACTGGTTGATTACGATGTACAAACCCCAGTTGAAATTGACTTAGCTTATATAGATATTTAAAGATTTTATAGAGTCACCTTGTTTATAATCAGAGATTAAGATTATACTAAACTTAAGATTTGAGAAGAACGAGGGTGACTTAAAAATGGTTGTAAAGATAGTAGACCCTATGGGTACGGAGCTCGATCTCAATAGTTTCTTTTATGCCTTTTTGAGGTGTTTGCAAAAAGATTTTTATCAGGGGCTGCCTAAGGTTGTCTATGGATGAGTGCTTTGAAGTGATGTCTAGATTGTGTTGCACCCTACAGGGCTACTGAAGTAAATAACTCAAAAAGCCATACTTCAGGAAATATAGTAACTGACCCTACAGGACAGGAGTTCCTAGTGTACGCAAATGCTATGTGTGAGCATTAGGGTATTTCAGCGGATGCCTTTTATTACAGGGTATAAGTGTGAAGAAATTAAGTTTAGAAAAGAGCTAATGAACAAAACTTAAAAAGAGGGAAGGGGTTTATGACCATGTAGGACAGGTTTTAATACAGCATCTCGAAAGTGTGTGAGCATTAGGTGTTTGATCGACTTACAAGTATCGTCTAGATAAAGGTTATTCTTTGGAAGAGGGCTTTGACTCAGGGTTACAAATGAGGGATGGACGAGTTAGTAGCTACTGAGGGTTGTGAGATGATGTATTGAGAGAAAACCAGTTAAGAATAGTGAAAAGTAGTGACCTCGAAGATAAAGATTCAGTAAAACTCTAGTGTTGTAGACCATTTAGGTAATAGTTATCCTAGTGTTAGTGCTATGTGTAAGGTTTATGGGGTGAATTACCTCAACCCATACTAATAGGTTAAAGGTATGAGTGGTCTGTGGAGAGGGCTTTATTGAGCAAAACAGGTGAGTGGTAGACCATAAAGGGTAACACCTATAAAAGTATTGGTGAAATGTGTACATACTTATGGTACGCATTTTACTAGCTTTGTGAAGACGTAAAGCAGGTGGTCTTTGGAAGAATGTTTACTAGGTAAGGGTTCTGGAAGACCATAATGGTAGGAGCCAAGTCTATATAGCGGCTATGTGTAAGTTTTTATGGTGTTGACCAAGTTCGTACCATAGAGTCGATTAAAGAAGGTTAGAAGTGTAGAAGAAAGCTTTGTTGGGTATGTTTTTGATTTTTGAAGAAATCGTTATTATACTGTTAGTGAAATGTGTAAAGCATTGAGGTATTAATTAGTAGTGTATACATTCATAGAATATATAAGGGTTGGAGTCATAGAGGATTCTAAACTATTAAACCTAAAAACTCAAACTAAAGTAAGAACACGTAAACAAAAAGACCATTTAGGTAACATTACCCTACATTTAAAGCTATGTGATGATTATGGTTTACCTAGTTATTTGGTACGTGCTAGGTTGGATAGATTTAAGTTTAAGCTAGAAAGCGGCTGTAACAACTACAAGAGACAAGAAAGGTTCTACTTTTAGGAGAAAGCCCAAAGACGTGATGGGTAGAGTTTTAAAAGAGGGGTATCTTCGATTCTCAACCCGTAATGGTGGATGAAAATGAATAGAGAGAAGAGAAGATAGTATATCTTGCTTTTTTAGTTACCTTTACGAGTGTTGTCAAACTGTGTGAGGACTTGGTTTTACGGAGAGAATAAGATTTATAAAGGGTTTAATAAGTTTTTGAGTGTATGCATAGGCGATCATTATGTCGGGTTTGCTTTTTATTTTGGGTGAGAGTTGGTTTGATGAAAGTGCTAGTATTATTAAAACAAGTAAATTAATAATAAAATTTTAAATTAGAAAGAAGGTAAACTATATTGGTAAGAAAAAGTACGTGACCATCTTAGGCTATGAATATGAAACTGAAAGTGCTAGTGTAAAGCTCTATGGGTATTACTAGGCTAGCGTATAAAAAGTCGTAGAGATAGAGGAGTTAGTCTTCGTGACTCTTTAAGTCCCTAGACGCTTATATAAACCCTCTATATGTAAAGACCATGAGGAATAAGTATAAGTCTAGGAGGAAATGGCTCAGTGCTATGGTATTAATGAAAGGACTTTAGCTAGTAGAATAAATTTAGGTTGGTCTTTGGGCGATGCGTTAGCTGAAAAAGCAATGATTACACAGTAGAGTTAAAGACCATTTAGGAAATAAATACAACTGTATAAAAGATATGTGTGATGCTTATGGTATTACTTTAAGAATTTTGCTTCTAAAGAAAGACTAGTGAGATGGGATTTGAGAGAATTTTAACTACTCCAATGATAGATAGGGTATGTAGAGACCATTTAGGACGGGAGTTTGAGAGTATGGGTACGATATGTGTGGGCATTGGGGTGTTAAATATGGTGTGATTTTATAATAGATATAAGGTTAAAGGGTAAGGATTTAGAAAAATCATTAACAATGGAGGAACCTGTACAATATGGTTGAGAGCACCAGGAAATAAGTTTCGCAGTGTAGATAGAATTGTAGATCTCATAATGTATCTATGGCTACATTTTGCAATAGACGAAAGAAGGTTTAACTTTAGAAGAGTGCGTTAACTAAACCTACACGTGGAGCATAGAGTGGACGTAGTGATATTTGATTAGGGGTCTGTTTATGGATAAATTAGATTTATAAAGATTATATAGGTACTATTGGGTTCGTTAGATGCCGAAGATTTGAAAAAGTTATGGGTAATGTATGATAAATTAAGACCTTTGAATTATTTTATAGTTAAGAAGGGATGAAGAATCTAAGAGTTTGACGGACGTTGCTGCTAGTATGTTGCAACATAATGAATATATCTTTGAAAGTCTATTTACTTCTTTGGAGTATGTAAAGACGACTAAAAGGTATTAGTATTGGGGATACTGTGTATATTGATGGACGTAAATATCCAAGTGTAGTGCATGAATTTGTGATACGTGGGACTGAGGTAGTTTGTAATTTTAGAATGACTATAAAACAGCCCTAGGTAACATATGTATATTTGAGTTTGTTAGGTTAACTTCTAGGAGATGCGGTATTTCTGATGTAGTTGTAACTAACCGAGCGAGAGGGCATTATTGGAAAATTACGTTTTTACTGGGAGGATTACTTGACAATACGTAGTTTCTTTTGAATATGTATGCTGATAATGAGCTTTCATTGTAACCCTCATGATCAACGTGGGTTGGTTTTGGTCCTAATGACAAAAAGGATTGTTTATAAAAAGCTTTTGTTAAAAGGGTACTTGAGACAACTCCCTACTTATGTGTTTAACGGTTTTTCTAGTGACACTAAGTTATATGAGGTTTTTGGATGGTGACAACTGATTAACAGCTATATTGGAGTTTGTTAGAAATGAATTTACTGTGGATGGTATTTATTACAAGGATTGGGGTTATGAGGACGCTAGAGCCTCATAGCAGTTACCTTTAGTTTATACTTTGGTGAGATGGTTTTGATGATGAGGGGTCTAACATTGGCATTAGTGGGACTGTTCTTACAGTTAAACAGTTACGGTGAGCTGCTAGATAAAAGCTCATTTAGAGATGATTCAAAAGAAATACTTTAGAGAATAAATTGGAGGTTAAAAATGAACAAATTGAAAGACCATTTTGGTAATGAGATATGATACTATTGAGGATTTATGCAGGTGCTTATAATTTACCAACTTGCATACTGAAAAGTAGATTCAAGATACGGATATACAATGGGAGAAAGCTCTACTCCAAGAGTATGCAGAGTTATAATCAACCTCATGCTGTGACCATCGAGGGTACTAAGTTTAACACTTTCAAAAGGATGATGTACAACATTATGGTATTTCAAAGTCCAATTATCTTATGAGGTTAAAGGAATGGTTGGAGTATAAAAATGCCTAACAACACACGCAGAGCAATCTTGTGTGAGACCATGAGGGTAGAGAAGTTTCATCTGCACTGACCAAGATATGTGAATATTGGGGTGTGCCTTATGATATTTTTATCGAAGATATAAAGTAAGGACAAGAGTTTGGAAAGACTCTTTAACTTTAGAATAGTGATTATGAGGAAGGTGTTCGACCATTGGTAATAGCTTTGCTACACTAAAGAGAGGATGTGTAGGTATCATGGTATATGGTATACAAGACGTTTAGGTGTAGGAAGAGTAGAGTTGGAGTCTTAAAGACGCTTTAACTAAAAAGGGTTCAAGGTGAACTCGAAAATTAGTAAGACATAAGGCATAAATTATTTCTAGGAGGGTTCATAAATGCAGACATTGGGGTATATCGTTTTTGATATAGAGGAAGTTAAAAGTTAAGAGGATTTCAGAAGATGAATTGACTATAGCCTTTTTACATGGATTAGACTTTAACAACTTACTTAACGAGGTACTCATACCTGAGGTATTAAGGAGGATGAGATTGTGTCTAGAACACTGAGTACCGTTAAGTGTAATAGACAGCTAACTTAGATGAAAGTATACTGAAGGCTTATGCGTAGGTTGTATTCAAGCATAGAGACCTTGGAGAGTTCGGGGTTAGAGCGTTATTTTGTAGGTGGAGTATGGTGCTTTAGAAATTGAGGTTGATACCTTTACTGTTTTTAGTTGATTACGTTTTACAAGATGCTGAAGTTGATAATGTAGATTTTCAACAGTGCCTGTAAGAGCGGTGGAGTTATTATTGTCAGCAGAAGAGCCAGAAATTAGATATGAGAGGATTTAGTGGAAGTAGCTTTAAAGAAAGATGTTGATTATTTGGGTTTATATGATTTCATTAAGGTTAGGTGGTAGTATCTATAAAAACCATTAACAAAAGGGTTGTGGACTGAGGACGCAGGTAGTGGCGGTTTTAAAATCAAGCAGTACGATAGCTCCTATTGACTTGGTTCGTTTTGGTACATAAGTGAGAATTTTGGCTAGGACAGATAGAGCAGGTTGCACGTTCTATAGAATATGATTGTGTAGATGATATTGTATTGTTAGATGAGGATGGGTATCTCTATTTACAATGAATATCAGATGTACAATATTGTGGAGGGTGCTAGATTTGGGTTAAAACTATAGTTTATATTTGGACCCTATGATGTCTGATTATGAGATAGTCGGTATTACGTTGTAGGTTGATGGATAGGAAAGATGCTTTGGAGAAGTATTAGGCAGTAAGTTAAGTGTAGCTAAACCAATAATGATTAAGAAGAAAGATGGTGTGTTATTAAGGTTTTTAGTTTTAAAACTTAGGGTCTATTGGTTGGAAAGTGACTTAACAAAGTAGAGTAAAGTTTAAAATAACATATAAGTTGGTAAGATAGACTTATTAGGTAGAAAGAGGTAATTTTAGGTTGGATATTAGTAAAAAGATTAGAGAAAAGCGTAAACAACTGTTGTTACAAGGTGATTGTTTTAAATGAGGATGTCAAAGGTATTGAGATAGTAGTGTTGATTTAATATTAGTAGATTTGCCTTATGGGACGTCTGCTTCTAGTTAGGGATGTTGTAATTCCTATGGAAAAGTTGTAGGGACAATATCTAAGGGTTTTAAAGCCCTAATGGTACTGTAGTCTTTATTTGCTAGTGAGCCTTTTTCTAGTTTTAGTACGTAGTAGTAATTTAGAGATAGTATAAACATGACTGGAAGTGGGTAAAACCTCGTGGTGCTAACTTTTTAAAATGCAAAGTATCAACCTATGAAGAATTACGAGGACATTATGGTTTTTAGTAGGTGTCCAGTGAGTTATAGTAGGTCTAGGGATTCTATGGTATACAATCCTACAATGGGTGTAGAGTGAGCCTTATAAACTAATGTCAGGTAAACAGAAGTTAGAGAAAAATAACTCTACTGTGGGTCTAGTATAAACTCAGTTGTAACTGATACAAAAGGTTTACGTTATCCTAAAGCTCGTTGGAGTTTAAGTCTGACAAGATAAACTGCATCCAACTCAAAAGCCTGTAGATTTATTAGAATACTTGATACGTACATACTACAGTTGAGGGTATGGTAGTTTTAGACTAGCTGCATGGGTTCTGGCTACAGGTGTTGCCTTAAGAATTTAAACCGTAGTTTTTATTGGAATAGAGTTGGACAGAGGGTTATTTTGAGATAGCAAACAACGAATAAAATGGTAGTTAGTAGGTGGTAGTCATTGAAGAATACGGAGTATATGTATAAATTTGGTTTAACAGAAGAACCTTTATTAAAAGGTTTTGGAGTTTGCTAAAGGTGTCTCATCTTAGTGCTATATCTAAAGGTGTAGATAAGATAGTTCTAAAAGGTGACACTGATGTTGATGGTTATTGAGCTTTATAGTGTAGCTATGGAATTATTCAAAGGTATTAAAAGGGCGATTATAAATTACTAATCAACCTGATAGGGGGCGTATGGATGGTTGATGGTGAGAAATATAAGAATGTCTTATTTATCAATTTAGATAGTGGTATTACTGAGCAAGAATTGATAGACTTAGTTGAGGCAGGTAACTATGTAATCTCGTTAGACCATCATGATTTGGAGTACAATAACGAGGGTTCAACGCATTTAATAAAAAGCATGAATTTAATGGTTATAGTGGGGTAATACTGAATAATCAATATCCAGATTTTCCTGATGAATATAGGTTTTGGTCAGGTACAGGTGTTTACCTTACAAGGTTTATGTTATATTTTAGGAAAAAGAGCCTACTGAGGAACTAATAGCTTGCCATGGTATTTCTTTATTGTCAGATGTAAAGGGATATAGAGAATCCTTGGGTGAGGGAACTGTTGGAGTTTACTTTTTAATTTAGACTTAAAGAAATGTCCTTTATTAGTAAGGTTAGTGAATTTAGTAACGGTTAATGAGGATTCAAGGTATCCGGAGGTACCAGATAAAGTTGGATCGTTTGTAGACTATAAGCTGTCACTCATATAAATGCAGGCTTTTCAGTTAAAATAAAGGTGCTTATTTAGTTAAGTTTCTAGTAACTAAGAAAGCAGATTACTTTTTAGATTTTAGGGGGGTTACAGTACATATTAGGTATTAGAGAGACAGGGTGCAGGTAAAGGAATTACCTAACTTAACGGTATTAATGTTGGATAATATGAGAGCCTGTAGATTTACAGTAAGTGGTAACTCCTAAAAGGTGTTAAGTTTAAATATTCTTTAACTAACTTTGTAGGTTTATATGCAAATAGCTTTTAAACAAAGGTAAGACTGTAATGATAGTAGCTAAAAGATGGTAATACGTGGGTACGTGGTTCTGTAAGGGGGTGTATACTCGAGTGTTGATTATAAAGCTTTATTTAAAGAGAGGTTTTTAGCTGAGGGTCATAGTGGTGCATTGGTCGTATTAGGGGTTAGTAAGAAATAATATTGACTTTCTGCACGATTAGATAAGCGAATAAATGAAATGGAATCCTTAGATAAAAACAAAGATGCCTTTAGTGGTATTTGATAATTTATTAGATAGTTTTAGATGAGCTTAAAAAGTTAGCTTTATGATAATCAATTTAAGTTATCTAAGAACTTTGTAAAAAGTAATATATACAGGTATTTCTAAGAAATATACGTGGGAATACGAAGTATGCTGAATATGAGGTGAGACGGTCTAAGTGTTTTAACATTTACACCTGAGATAGATTTAGAACGAATGTTATTTAGAACCTGTACAGGTATTAGGTAAATTAGAAATTTATGCTAAAACCTAGGGTGTCGAAGAAATCAAAGAAAGTAGGAATAGGATAAAAATGACAGAGAAGAAAGTTCGGATAGTAGTAGATTTAGGAAATAGTCAAACTAGAGCGGTTGCTCGTTGTGGATTTGAGCAGGTAGAGTTTTACATAAGACTTTTGTATTAAACAATAGTTTTGCCCGGTGGAGGACGATTACAGAATTAGATGAGATTCTTGAGGGTGGTGAATACACAGGAAAAGATTCATTTGCTGTGGAGGTAAACTTAGATGATTTAGTAACTAACCTTGAGGGTATTGTGGTAGGTGGTGTGTTTTCAGCTGAGCGAAACTATGGAAGAATGTAGTACGTCCTAGGGTCTGAGCGTCCTAAGTACGATAACTGGATGGTATATTTAGCATTATTAAATGTTATCGATAAAACAATACAATGGTTAAAATGAATTTAGTACAAGTACAAGAACAACTAAAGGTGATGTAACTAAAGCTTTTTGATTTTGATTTAACGTTGTTAGTACCAATCTTTACAACAAAAAGAGGGAGCTAAGTTTTTAGAACCAACTTAATAGAAAAAGGCTTAACTTATGTTGATTATTTTACAAAGGAACAGGTAAAAAGTAAATATAGTGAGCGTGGATGTAAAACCAGAGGTATGTCAGCCTTTTTAGCGCATTTATACTCTTAAGGAGTAGTTACAACTAAGGGGCTATAGCTAAAGGGGATTACTAAGTAAAAGATTTTTAGTATTGAGATATTGGGGCAGGAACCACTGATATCTTAGCTCGTTGATAAAGGTAAGTTAGTAGAGAGTTCGAGAACTACAATTAAACTAGGGTGGTAATGATATTATCTCTAGGACTAGAAATAAGTATAATGTAGAAATAAAAACTAATTTATCTGAGCCTGTATTTAAAGATATCTTGATAAAAATCTAGAAATAGGTGTAGGAGATACTTTAGTAGATATATCGAAATTAGTGGAAAGTTCTAAGCGTGAAGTTTCTAGGGCAGTTAATCAATGAAATAACTCTATTTTTGAAGCACAGAATATTGATTTAAAACTTTCAACTTACTATTAGTAGTAGGTGGAGGTGCTTTAAGTAATGGTGATAGTAAAGCTTTTTAAGTGAATTAATTTACAAAGGGGTATTAGATTATATTCCAGAAATTAGGGTATTAGAAGAGGGGTTAGTAGACGAACCTCGTTAACGAGGGCGCTTTAGATTTAACAACTCAAGAAATTTGAAACTTATTAGGTGCGTTAACAGCTAAGGCTTTCTAAGACTTCTACAACGAAATAAGGTGGTAAAAAGTTATGGAGATAGTTTATTATGGTTTACAAATAAGGCTTACGTTGAGCAAGCGTAAAGATTGGTTGGGTGCTGCATCAAAGACTATCAACGTTTAACCCACATGCTGGTAGTGAGGCTATGGTAGATTACATTAAAAGCTGTACTAAAGAAAGCTACAGTAGTAATGGTATTACTAACAGAAAGGAATATGATAAAAGCTGTAGTGAATAATACTAACAAGTTTAAGAACGTAAAAGTTAGATAAGATACATGTAGTGAAAAGTCTTGATGATTTAAAATCAAAATTAGAAGAGCTGGTTTGGTGTTGTTAGGGATGCTAGAGGAACCTGCGCCTGAAGTGGTTGTTATGGATGAGACCCGTGACGGTAGTACCCGAAAATAGAAGAGCACTGTTGTGGAAAAAGGTTGGCAGGTAGTCGAAGAGAAAGTTGATACAACCAAAGTTAGGGGTGTATCTAAGTAGCTATAGCTCAATTAAAAGAAGAGATACGGGATTAAAAAGCGTGAAGAAAGAAGAGAGCCAGAGAAAAGCTTAAGTGGTGGTACTGGGTCTAGTGAAGCTGCGATTTGAGTGTTTAAATGAGCAAGTTAAAAGAATTAAAAACGAAAACGAAGTAAAAGATGTAGATATTAAAGGTTTACGTCAGAGTATTTCAGAACTTGATCAGATTTAGTATTGAAAAGATAAAGAAATACGAGATGCGTAAACGAGGAATCTTTAAAAAGAGGCTATAAGAGCACCCGATAACATTGAATTTATATGTAGCTGCATCTGGTGTTTCATTAATGCATGCTTGAATACTTATTGTTTGAGAATGATGAGGGTTAAATTTGTAGATTTATCAAGGGAATCTTTTGTAGATGTGTTTGTTAAATTAAAATCTCCAGTTCGTCCTGGATAAGTGGTTAGCTGATGGTATCAATATACGTGCTGCTTTACTCGCGTTTGACGTGCAAAGACTCTTATGAAGTATCTAAGGAGTTAAGTGCTGATAACTGTCACCTGCTATGCGCTACCTATCTTTTACCATACGAGATATTGATTAGGGGTGTTGACTAAGGAGGCTTCTAAATAGGTACTCCATGCAATGTTCTTTAGCGACATATACAGGAGGTGTAATCGATTTTGCAAATAGGTTGGAGATAATGAAATTAATGTTTAGACGGATACACAGTTAGATTTACGCTATAGTCAGGCTATAAGTACATAAAACTGAGTAAATCGAGGTTGTAAGCTGAGGTGAAAGTTAATGAAAGGCAGTAACATTTACAGTAAAATTAACTGGAATCTAATATAGGGAATTACTACAGGAGTTTAAGGAAAAGCCACAATTAGGTTTATTGATAAGAACTTACTTTGATCGTTTTAGCTATCGTGACCGTGGTGGTACTTTTAGCTAATCTAATAGGATTCAAGTGGTGGTGATGTTGTAAGAAATTCTATAACTGCAACTGGTGTAGTGGCTAACTCATTACAAGTCTTATTTGAGATGCTGGGGTTTGAAAGATAGAAATTGATTTTAAAGACTACTTAGCAGATGTAGAGAAGTTTGCAGGGCTTTTACCTCATGAGGGGTTATTATGCTGGTTTAACTGAAAAAGGCTGTTAGGGGTATTTTAGAGAACTTTATAAGTGGGATTAGCTTAAATATAGACAGTAAACCTGTGGTTGATAAGTTAGATGATGTGGGGTTAGAAGGATATGGTATCTAGGGTTATTGATACTAAACTCGAGATTTAGGATTATTAAAAGTGTAATGGAGATAACCTAGAAAAGTACGTCAGAGGTCGTTAAAACCTATCATAAACGAGGATAATGAAGAAAAGAGGTATAATTAGTTCAGAAGTTATCGAGGAACGCTCTAAAGAGGCAGGGAAATGGCTCTTGAGGAAGTGAAGTTAACGAAAATCCAGTACTCTAAGGTTGAGAGTGTTTCTGATGTTTCTATAGAAAGTGATGATACTGGGACTGATGATGCGGCAGACTTTACTTATGAATTTAGGTTTTTAGAAAGGCGGTGTAGTTAAATAGTGGCTAAGAAAGATAATTTAGATATATTTGGTGGTGAGGGAAATACTCAACCTAATCCCTACTAATAATCAGTTTGGTGGTTTTGGTGGTAGTAATTCTCAAGACAATTTAAGGTGGTGCTTTTTCTAATATTGACATGGGGATGTTAAGGAAAGAAAACCTATAAGTAAGAAAAAAGTTATTTCTAGTTTATTAGCTAGTGTGGTATTACTAGGTGGGGGTACTGGAGCGTTTCTTTTATTTTAATAAAGAGCATCAGCATAAGATAGCTGTAGAAAATGCTAAAAATATAGAGAATAAACGTATAGCTGTATTAAGTAAGTTAAAGAAGCTATTCCTAACTTTAACACTAAAGAAATTATTACACGAGGGGTGACGATGTAATTTCTAATTTGGACATAGAAATAGTGTATATGAATGAGAATAAGGTTCGTACGGAGTTTCTAAAGAAAGTGTTAGAGAGTGCTGATGTGTCCGTAAGTAGGCAGGGTATTGATTATACGCATATAAATTGGTCTTATGTATCAGCACAATGCAAAATGTTGATTATGATAAGATTCAAAAGATGTGTAAGGATACAGGTATTGATAGAGAAAGCGCTATGATTTTCAAGATAAGATAGGCGGATACTTTTAGTAAGTATATAAGTCGAGAATTATGATAAGATGGTAAAACCGGGAGGAGTGACTACAATCGTTCTTATATACATAGTTTTTCTGGACCTACAACAACTGTAAGTATGTCTTTAAATGAGGGCTACAACAAAAGATGGTAAATTAAACATGGAGCTTTTTAAATAAAGATTGATAAGTCTTTATTTGGTTCTCAGAGTTTCCAAAATGCTTTAGATGATATTTGGTTTAGTTGCTACAGGTGATATTGGTAAGAAAGATGAAACTGCTAAAACATAAGGAATGGGTATCTCGTAAGAAGATATTAGAAGATTATGGTAGTAAACTAGATAGTTTACCTATAAAACGAGTTGAAAGACGTAAATAATGTCTTAAAAAGATATATTAAACGAGGGTTATAAAAGTATCGTTAGAACAATCCTAAAAGAGTCTTATAAAAGTCTGCTTTAGAGGAGCTTAATAAGGTTGAGCCAGTACCTTGGAAGATAGAGAAGTAGTGAAGATGCTCTTAAGAAATTTAAGAAAAGGGTCGTTAACTCCTTATACTTGGATAGGTTCGTATTTCTTACAAAAATGAATATAAAGATGAGCACAGGTAATCGGATAGTGGTAAATGCTCAGATAGGTGATGGTTCTTATGAGAAAACCAAAAGCATTAGGTTCCGTCATTTGTAACTAAAGCTAAAGGGTACGGATGGTAAGTATCACGATGTAAAGTTACTTTAAAATCAATTTATACAGGTCAAGATGCTATTAAGAAAAAGTCTAAGTAGACGAACGAAATCAAGGGTTTACAACGTCTTCGGATTTAACTTTAGGGGTATTATTCTTTACAGTAGAGAATGTAACGGATGATGAGATTGAGATTGATTCTGAATTTAGTTTATCTGATAAGACTTTAAACTTAGTACCTAGAAACGGTAGTATGTTTGGGTTTAAGAGAATATCAAGTTAAAAGGTCGAGAGATTGAGCAGATAGTCTGATTGGTTCTTTGCTAAGGAAGTTGACTATCTAACTTAATTTGAGGGTAAAACATTTAATAGGCGAATCCTCGTTGTTTGGCAAAAATGTTTTAGCAAACACAGTATATGATAAGTATGGACGTGCAATGAATAGAAAAAGAACGTGCTATTGTGGGAAATAAAGCTCAGGGATAACGTAAAATGACCTTGAAGAAAAAGCAGAAATTGAAGACAAAAGATGATTAAAAAATTAAGAGAGGGTTTCTCCTCCTTTTTGTATTTTAGAGTAGTTATTTTGTTAGTGGGTTTTATGGTAATATAAGGTTAATTTAGAAGTGGGTAGGGGTGTATATATATATATATATATATATATATGCTGAGTTTAATTTCAATACTATCTATGTTTATTTTGGTAGTAGGTTGTTTATATATGTTGCTTTATGGGGGTTATACGGTATTTATTATGTTTAAAGCTTTACAGTTAAGGAGGAGTTGTTGTTATTGGCATTTTGTATTATTGTAGCTTTTTGTTTGAGTTTAAGTTTTTACTCTAGTTTTTAAAAGTGTGATTAACTGGTGGATATAGGCTTTTAGAGAGTAATTGTTTTGTTAGAAATTTTTATGTTATATTTTAGGATAGCTAAATTATGAATGGAGTTAGAAAAATTATGAAGAAAGCAAAGAAATCATTACTAGTATTAACTAGTTTAGGTATGGCGAGTGGTGTTTATGTTAATGAACTATCTCACTTAAATGTTGTTTATGCAGCTAAGAACCATGATGGAGTATGTGAGATAGGAAACTAAGAGTGGGGAGTTCAGCTTTTTAATGCTAATGGTAAAGAAAGAACTACTACTAAACCAATGGATTTAATTCAGATTATTGACTTATCTGGCTCAGTATCTGATAGCGAATATAAACAACGTAATGAGTGTGGAGGGTGCCCTGAAAACAACAAATCAATGATATGATTTACACTATACGTACTCCAATTAACCGACCAAGACCATGTAATGTTAGCGTTCTATGGAACAAACTCAGTGAACTCCTATGTTATTGATGGTCAAGACGGTGGTATTGCTACACGTTTATTAACGAAAAACGGAAGCGCTTGATATTTTAACGAAAATCAATAATGAAGAGCAAGTTCATACAGTGTCATAAAGTTTTCGGTAATTAATTCCAAAAGTAGTGAGCCTTTGTTAGAGGGGTTGAGAGTTAACTTGAGAAAGGTTATTACTTAGATTAAAATTAGATTTGTACTAACTACAGCTATAACAAGTGGCAACAAAAATAAATAACTAAAAAGCTCTCAGCTTGTTAAACTAAACAAATACAGACAATAGACTTAGGAGCGGTCAAGGAGAAACAAAAATGAAAACAACAAAAACAAATAATTTTAAAAACTTTAGTCAGCTGCAGGATTAATTGCGAGGGTTAGCGGCAACAACATTAGCATCTACAATGTAGATACATTAGTAAAAGCTAATGATGATTCAAGAAAAATTGAAATTAAAGTTTGAAGTAGATAACACTCAAAAGCAGTTAGTGCAGATGTAGTTGAAAAGACTCAAAAAGTCTTTGTAGTAGTTAAAGCTAATGCAGATAAAGCAATGCGGTAGTTAAAGTAAGTGTAGACGGTATTCGTTACGATAATATGGAACTTGGTAGTCTTGCTAAAGATGAAGTACGTGAAATTGAGTTAGATATGCCCGAGGCTGGAGAAGTTCCAGTTAGACTTTACCTAATACTGCAGCGGTAAGTGATAGTGTGGACTTTAGTAAAGAAGTACAAGGTCACAAAAGTAAAAGGTAGTGTAAGTTTTGGTATATGATAATGGTGTAGTAGATACAGTTGCTCCAACTGAGCCAGTTGCTCCAGTAGTAACACCCAGATGAGCCGGGTTAATCCAGTAATTCCAGCAGTAACACCAGTAGAACCTGTTAAACCAGTAGTTCCTGTGGTAACACCCAGTAGAACCTACAAAACCAGTGAGACACTGCTAAACCACTTCAACCAGTTATTCCAGATACTCCAGATGAGCCTGTAGTAACTCCAGAAAAACCGAGCTAAACCAGTTGCTCCAGTAGTAACACCAGCAGAGCCTACTAAACCAGTGGTAACTCCAGCAGAGCCTACTAAACCAGTAGAGCCTGCTAAACCAGTAGAACTCTGCTAAACCAGTAGAACCTGCTAAACCAGTAGCAACTCCAGTGGATACAGGGTCTTGAGGCTGGTACTGCAGCTAACGTTAAGTGGTCCCGTGCGCAACTAAAAAGAGTGGGGGTTCTACATTTGCAAAAATCACAGGGGACTATAAAGTAGATGGTGACCTTGGGAGTATCTGATAATGAAGATGGTTTTGATAAGGCTTGGAAAGATGGAAGTAATGCATTAGATAAAACAATACTTAGATGGTAAGATTGATGATGCTTATTTCAAAAAATACTCCATATGGGTATTCTTGGGAACTCAGTAACAAAAACCAGATGGTACTACAGGATACGCTATGTACTTATATGATAACAATGGAATTTACAATGACAGTCAAACAGCTCGTTAATAGATAACAACTAAATATAAATAAGGTTATAGATAAAAATTCTATAACCTTATTTTTATTATTTACATAAGTTTTACCCTTATGTATTAGTGTATTGAAGAGTGATTAAATTTATTTTTATTGTGCTTGCTATACTAGATAATAAAGTTTAAATAGATTCGTTAAGGAGATAAATAAATGAGAAAAAGATGTAAAACGCAAGGTAAATAAAGTAGCTAACTACTCTTAGCCTTTAGCTTAGTAGGTACTGGCGTAGGGTTTAACTTTTTAGTAACACCAACACATACGGTATTAGGCGCTAAGAATCACGATAGGGGTAGTGTCAGGTGGAAACGAAGACTGAGATATTCAGTTTAAAAACTAGTAGTACTGTATTAAGAAATAAGTTAGATTTGATGGTTATTTTAGATACTTCAAGTTCTATGGTAGAGAATTTTAAAAATTCGATTAGTGCAGCTACAGCTTTAGGTGAATAGTTTAAGTGATACAGATGTTGTAACTTTTGCACACTACAACGCTAATATGGTTGAACACTTATAATAATGGAGCTGAAAAATAGTTTTAGAGGTAACATGACTAAACGTCTAACTAAACAACAAGCTTTTAGCTTACTTAAATACAGCGAATATGCATACAGTTCGTCCTGCAGGGGTACAATATGAGGACTTTTATGAAGGATATGGAGGATCATCGTTGGTGACGTTTTATGTAGATAAGAATGAGAATGCGAATTTCCAAAGATATTTTTATGAGAGGTCATACAAAAGGTGATACTATTTCAGTAATTCAGTTTACTGATGGTTGGGGTAGTTCAGAGGATATAGACCAAGACTTTGCGGCTTGGGCGAAAGCTAATGCTAAAAACGTTTATGACTGTTTCTGTATAAGAATAATGGCGGTGCTAATGGTAGCTGACTTCTTATTCGATTGAGAGAATGAAAGCAATTGGTCACCCTAACATTTTATGATGAGAGGGTAACTCCTATTGACCATGCTAAAATTGTAGCTCAATTTGAGGATACAGGACACAGAGAGGGTTTCTCCAACTGTGGCTATTAAAGTTACTCCAGATAAAGGGGTTACATTAAAAGAGGTAAAACTGGTATCTCCAGATGGTGAAGGAAGAAAGTATTACCAATAAATGCTAATACTGTTAACATTAACAAAGAAGTATTAAAGACGGTAATTGGACGTTAAAAAGTAAAAGCGAGATGGTTTAGTTCCTGAAACTAGAAAAGTACTTGCTACAGTAAACTTAGGTGGTAAAGAAGTAGGAAAAAGACTGAGCTTGTGTTCGAGGGATGTAAAGATGATGTTAAGGGTACTGATGAGGAGCAGACAAAGGTAAATATTGACTTTAAAACTAATTACATCGAAGATAAGAATCTTCCTTTTGGTACTGAAAAAGTAGTTACTGATGGTGTTATTGGTATTAAGGAAATTATCAAAATATGGAATACTGTCAACGGTAAAACGTGTGGGTGACCCTAAAGTAGTTGAGAAGATGTTACAAGGTGTAATAGACAAAGTAATTGCTCGTGGTGTTCAAAAACCTAAAAGACTTTTACATATAGGGTACTAGATAAAGATGGAAAAGTGTTAGTTGATACTACAAAAAGTATCTCAGGGGTTACATAGGTGATAAGTATAGATTAGAGGAAGTACCTAAACTAGAAGGGTATGAAGTTGAAAAACCTGAAGGGGTGGCGTTAGATGGTACTTTCAAAGGTGAGAATGTAAATATTGACTTTGTAGCTTACAAATTAGGTAAAAGGTATTACTTTTAAAAACAGTTACTAAAGATGGTAAAGACTTACAAGCAGAACAAGTTTTAGTTGAAGATAATAAACGTGTTGGTACTGAGTATACTGGGAAAGTATCTTATGAGATTAAAGATAAAGGTAGACTTTTACAGATTAGTAGCTTTTAGAACAAGATAGTAAGCCTGTAGATAATAAAACCTGTAGATAATAAACCTGTAGATAATAAACCTGTAGATAATAAGCCCTGCAGATAATAAGCCTGCAGATAATAAGCCTGCAGATAGTAAACCTGTGGATAATAAGTTTGATAAAGATGTCGACTTAAAAGGTAGTGTATCTGATGTTAAAATTGAATACAAAGCTATTTACGAGGAAGTTAAAGTAGGGATGTTAAGGTAGAATTTATTGACGATGCAGGGAAAAACATTAAAAATCACCTGTATTATTAAATACAAAAGATTCTTTATTAGGTACTGATTATAAGTATGACAAGGAAGCTAGGTTAACAATAGGTAGTGATACTTATGCTTTTAGTAAAAACTACTTTAGAAGATAAAGAAGTCAAAAGAAATTAAAAGGTCAGTTTGATGAAAAGGCTAAGACTTATAAACTTGTATATAAGAAAGTAGTTAAGCTCAGAACCCTAAGAAATTACCTAAAAACTAGTAGTGATAATACTGGGTCACTAGGATTATTTTTCTACTGTAGTAGGTTTAGGGTTATTACTTTTAGGGTTTGTCCGCAAAATTAGTTCTAAAAATAATAGGTTATGGACTAAATTTAGGGGCATGAAAAGTTTATTGACTAGATTCATTAAAAATAGATTTATGAGGAGATAGATAAAATGAGAAAAGATTTAAAAACGCAAGGCAAATAAGGTAGCTAATTACTCATTAGCCTTAAGTTTAGTAGGAACAAGTGGTGTAACTCTTTAGTAGCACCTCACACATACGGTATTAGCTGTTAAGAACCATGAGGGTGTATGTCAGGTGGAAACTAAGACTGGAGAAATTACTTTAATGCTCAAAGTACAACGGTTGAGACTACAAAACCTGTAGATTTATTGTTAATAGCAGATGGAAGTGGGTCATAGACGCACAGTATATGTATATGATACATCATATCAAAAACGCTTTAGTTGATAGTTTGCCAGCGGGTTCTAATGTAATGATAGCAACTTATGCGAGAAATGACACTGATTCGTATCAAGGAACACCTACGAGGATGTTAACGAAAGCTGAAGCGCAAAGCTTTTTCAATGATATAATTACTAAAACTGGCGATTCTATATTAGGGCGTATGATTATAATACTGTAAGGATCGGGTTAGTAATTATTTACATACAGGAGTTAATAGTTCTGGACCGTACGAAGACGTTTTTTGCTAGGGATTTAAAACAAGGTAATACTACTCGGTAATTCAATTCACAGATGGCTGGGATGATGGTGAAGATATTGATAGAAGTTTTGCAGCGTGGTCTAAAGCTAATGCTAAGACGTTTATGAGTGTTCTTATAAACGGTAAAACCAGGTATTTCTGTGATAAGATGATAGAAGTAGGACATCCCTAATATTTATGCAACAAGTCAGCCTGCTGAGGCTATGCGAAATTTAGGACAGATAAATCAAGAGATTATAACGCAGTTTAGGGATACTGCAACAGAGAAGATTACTCCTAAAGGTCGTATTCAAGTTAACGCACCTCAAGGTGTAACATTAAAAGAAGTTAAGTTGGTTGCTCCAGATGGTAAGGAGGAAGTTTTACTGATAACAAATAATCAAAGTAAATGTTGAGAAAAGATTTATCTAGGGATGGTAACTATAAAGTTAAGGTGAAAGCAGACGGTTTAGTACCAGAGAATAGAAAAGTTACGATAGAGTGTTACAGTAGGTGGAGGTCAACCAGTAACTGGAGAAATTTTATTTGAGGGTTGTAAGGATGCTTTGTAAAAGGTACTAAAGGAAGAGAAAGAGAATGTGATATTCCTTTTGAAACTAAGTATGAAGATACGGAAGACTTACCAGCAGGTGAAACTAAAGTTAAACGTGAAGTGTAGTAGGTATTAAAGAAATTAAAACGTGTTTGGAATACGGTTAATGGAGTTAAAGCAAGGTGACCCTAAAGTAACAGAGTCTATAGTTAAAGATAAAGTAGACCAAAGATAGTTTTACGTGGTACTCAACAGAGAAAACTGTGTATTATCGTATAGTTGACCCTAAAGACAAAGTAATCAAAAGATAATACTAAAAGTAAGTGATGGCGTATAAAGGTGCTAATTATACAGTAACTAAGCCAACTCTTGCAGGTTACGAAATTGAACTTAAAAGTCTGGTATGCACTGAAAAGTGGTACACTAGAGGGACGTGACGTTATGTTGATTATGTAGCTTATAAGTTAGGTAAAGGGGTGTTAACGCTCGTTTTGTTGACGAAACTGGTAAGAGATTAAAAGCTGGGGTTAAAGTAAAAGACGTTGGTTTAAGAAATGGTACTAAATATGGTATAGCTCCAGAGCCTGTGTTAGAAAAAGACGGTCTTAAATATGTATATAGTACTTTAGGTAAAGGGTCATCTCACTGCTAATGGTGAGATTAGCGATAATGAGCAAGTGGTTTACATGTTGTGTATAAGAGAAGCAGAAGGTAAATCTGTACGTGCTGAATTTGTGAAGAAAGATACTGCAGATAAACTGATTGATGATTTTAATCATTAAAACGGAGGGTACGCAAGTAGGTACTCCTTGGACTAGTTCACACAAGAACGAGTTAATGAAAGATGGTTTAGTTTATGCTATTGATGGTGCTACCAGTTGAGCTTGGGAAAGTAACAGAGAAAAGAGCAAGTCTTAAAATATAACTATGTACCTAAATTAGGTCAACCAGTACAGTGTACGTTACATGAGCGGATAATGTAGAAATTAGTAGTAGTGAGAATGCTCAGGTTGGTAGTGGTTATGAGAAAGAAGTAGCTCACTGAAATTAAGAAAGATGGTAGACTGTATCGTTTTTGTAGGTTTTAGAGAAAGTTGAAGGGGACTAAACCCTAAGGACAATGAGCCCTAAAGTAGATCGCCTAAAGGTGATGAACCGAAGGTAGATGCTCCTAAAGGTATGAGCCTAAAGGTGAAAAACCTACAGTTGGAAAAACCCTGCTGGTGTTAAAACCTAATGAGGATAGTAAAGCCTAAAGATGGTGGAGTTCCTAGTAGATACTCCAAAGCAGACGCTCCTAAAGTAGAATGGACCTAAAGCTACTGATGGTGATGTGATTGAGGGTTGATAGTAAATCAGAAAATTAAAGATCGTCCAATTTAAGGGTATTGTAAATAATCATGAGGCAAGTTTACGTTTACTAAGTATGTTGAAGCAAAACGAGCTCCAGTAAAAGTTAACTTTGTGAATGAAAGATGGTAAAGAATTAAAAGCAGGTGTTAATTTACTAAAAGCGGATACATTATTGAGATTACGATTACAAATACGATGCTTTGAAAAACGTATTAAAGTTGGAGGATGATGAATATGCGTTAGTAGGTGTTACGCTTGACGGTAAAGACGTTAAGGAAATTAAAGGTAAAATTAGTGAGGAAAAGAACAGGTATATACTGCCAAATATAAAAAGTTGTTAAAACCAACACCAGCTAAGTTACCTAAGACTAGTGGTGTAGAGGGGTTAGCTAAAACTCAAGTAGTTACAGGATTAGCTGTAATGGGTATTTTAGGTTTAATACTATCATTCTTTGGTTACAGAAGAAAAGTTAATAAATAGTTGATGATAAAATAAAAGGATTAGTTGTTAAGCTAGTCCTTTATTTTTGTCTAAGATATGTATTTAAAGGTGTTGTAACGTGTTAGAAAGTATTAGAGATAGGTAAATTGGGTCTATAGGGGTTTTACAGAGGTCCTAACGTGGCTTAAATTAGCGATATTTTATAACTAATTACTAAAAACCTTGGTATTATTTAACTCCTATTAGATTTTGTATTTTAAAAAGTTTTGAAAAGTTGAGGTAAACTTACGTACTCTAAGTTTTGTGTTATACTAAGTACATAGGTTAAACTAATTAAGAGGTTGGTTTAATATGGTAGAATTGGAAAAAGGAGTTTTGAATATGGGTAAGTATGATTTATTTTATAGGTTTTTAGTGTTTTTATTTTTAGTATTTTTATTATTGATATGGTTATCGCCTAAGTGGTATAAACCTAAAGGAAGATAATCTTGAACACATTTACAAACAAGGCGTGAGAGGTACTAAAGCTATTCAGCAGCTAAGTCCCGAGGAGAAAGCTAATGTTGTAGCTTTTTGTTGAGGCTAATTTTCACGATGAAATTAAATGAGGAAAATCTTATCTGAGACTATATAAGTGTACGTAATAAAGTTAAAAAGAAAGAAGTTAAGGGTTAGTTCTATACTCTTTTTCTTTTATTTTTAAATTAAGAGTTATTTTTAAAAGAGGTTAAAAACTAACATAATAAAGGATGTAAAATAAGAATATTGAGTAGGGTATTTAGAATGAGACGAAGTTGAAACTTGGGTCTTATGTGTGAGATGAAAAACTTATACAGCGAAGGAATGTTAAAGAACTATTTTGCACTAGGTTGTGGGTGATTATTTGGAGTTGAGACTCTACAGAAAGTGAAAATCTGTGAGGACTTAACGTATAGGTATTTAGTATGTAGTGAACTTTTATGAAGATGTAGAAGATTAGTGATACGCTTTATACTGATTTCTATAACGGTTTTTCTACTGCGAGAATACATTCATTGTTTACAGGTTTATTTTTAGCAAGGATAAGTTTAAAGATGTTAAGTTTTTATAGTAAGATAGACTATATTTAGAAATTAAAGAGGAGGTTATTTAAGATACATTATATGATATTTATTCTTATTTTGAGGGTAAACTTCCCGGAGGAAAGGGGTTTTGCTTGGGAGGAAAATCAAGTAAACCTTTGAAGTTTTTCTTAAAAGGTTATTTGAGATGATAGGGTCTCACACTCAGATTTTTATTAAATGATTTGGGTTGTAAACGTTGGTTAAATTACACAACAACTGATGTTACTAGGGGTAAAAATTTATTTTTCTGTAACTTATGCAGGGAGAGTAAGGGGTTCTTTATCTTATATGGTTTTGAATCTGGTAATGTAATTAAAGCTCATACTAGGGTCTGCAAATCTTTTGATAGGGTAGAAGATCAGGTGTTTGGTGTGATAAAATTGGTTTAAGGAAAAAATATAGAAAAGTAGGTGATAAAAATGGTAGTACGTGCAAGTAAAGTAGTAAAATTTAGAATATGGCATCTAGGAGTTATGTGGGATGTTAAAAGAAATGAGACTATGATATAGAGGTCTACATGTTAAGAAAAGTAGTGATAAAGGTACGAAGAAAGGGTGATATTGTAGCTCTTTCTTTTAAAGAACTTGAAGAGACTCCTGAATCAAGATATTAAGGTCATTGAATTTGTCATGATAGGTATGGTACTGAGATATATGAATATGATATTTTGACTGATAAGGGGTGACGATGGTGATGATTTTTGGGACTATGGTGTAGTTGGAGCTTGATCGATGATAGATATAGCTATTGTATTGATTGGCATACCTCGGAGGTTTGTACAGGTGTAGGTGAGATAAGATTTTTATTCAGTCAGCTGGGATTACTTTGAATAAAGACTTGCTAGGTTAAATTTGGTTTAGTTTGAACGTTGAGAGTTCTACCTTAAAAATTTTCTGCATAAGTAGAAATAAGAAAACGTAAAAGTGAGGATTAGGTTATGGAATATTTGTGGGATGAATATCAATATAGTGTGACTACAGGATGCTATGTGAATGGTTTAATGGGTTGTACAATATTTATGATTGGACGTTTACTGTAAGGCAAAACTCAAGACCGTGCTGATGCTATAAGAATGAGATGCTTTGAGCCTAAGGAGGGAGTGGGATATCACTCTCGGACTAAGGTTATTTTATATTATGGTCTTACTGATGAGTGGGAGTATAGGAGCATGATAGTCGTCTTGGTACAAATAGGAAAAATTAGACCGTGAGATATAAGGTGAATGAGGATAAGGACTTTAAAGGAGCTAATTAAGCGTTTGGAGAGTTGTTGTACGGTTTCCTTTGAAGGTGTTAATGAACAATTATCTCAAGTATCTGCTTTTAATAATATGTAGTATGAATCTGGTTTTTAAGTTAGCGGCATCTCCTTGTACAGAGCTAATACCATATGAATTAGTTGACTGTCAGGATTATATAGAACAAGTAGTATATAACTTATATTTACCTAATGGGATATTGCTCTTGATTTAATAATAAATGGTGATACTTACGAGTGGAATTTAGACTATACTTTGTCTAAATTTAATAAACGTAGTCTAACTAAAAGTAAGGAGAGCTTAAAATTATTATGCAGTCTGCTGTAATTTGGGAGTAGTTAGGTTTACAAATAGTTCAGTAAACTATGAACCAGGATTGTTCCCGTGGTAGCCTATGCATCAGACAGATCGTAGCTACTGATAGAATGGCTACGTAGCTCATCTAGGTTTAATCTGATTTATTGCAGGTGAGGGTCACAACATTAGATTAAGTTCAACAATGAGTAAGATATTGGTTGAAAAAGAGGAGATTGTAGCTTATGCTTATTCGTTACTAATAAAAGGTCGAAGTTATGGTACTGTTTATATTGATAAATATGGGAGTTAGACTTTAGCGGATTTCGATTGACAGGAAATATTTAGATAAAAGAGTGGAAGATAGTGTTTTAGTTTTCGCGTTTGATCACGGTGAAAATAATAGGTATCAATTTGTAAGGGATATAACAAAAGAAGAGGCTGAGACCTCTTCTTTTGTTAATATTATTAAATTGGTGCTATTAAGTAATGAGTTTAGTTTCCTTTTGAAAAACTTATATAATATAAATATAGACTTTAAATTACAAAGGTGGTATGAGATATAAACTAAACAAAAACAGAAAAGAAAGGTCAGATTAAAATGGGATTAAGAAAATATAATAAGAAAAGACGACTCGTTGACACCTGAAGAATTTGAAAGACTATTCCAGGTCAGACAGTTTTACTTTTTGAGCTAGTTTATAATAGCTATAATAGGTTATTACCTCTACTCAAAAATACAAGTAGAAAGGGTAGTTATAAATGGCTACATTAGTAACTTTTCAGGGGTCGAAAAAGTAGTTAGATATCGCTGATATGGAGGCATTAAAAAGAGTTTGTATGTAGATGCGTAGTTATTTACAGAGAAGGGTTTAGATAATCGGTATACGTTTTTGTAACGGGTCTAGGGGGACTTCTTTATATTGTTACGTAGTTGATAGAGAGAATGGTACTGGGAGGTATGTTTGGGGTATCGGACCATCAGAGACTACTGTGTTTGATAGTGATATTGATTATGGTACTATTTATTACAATGGACATAAGAATTTAAAAAGATGTAGTAAGTACCTTATTTTGAGTTTGATTTTAAAGAAAGATATTTTTACTATAGTAGAGGTGCAATTAACTTTAGAAGGTATAGGGTTTTAGGAATACTTGTTATACTTAAAACTTAGTAGGTTTATAAAATAACTGTTAATATTGATAGGAAAGGTGTAGTTACTAACTTAGTTGATTACCGGTTTGAATTCACGTGTACTATGGGTTCTACGATTCATTACAAGAATTTTATTGATTATGTAGGTTTAACGAAATTAATGGTAGGTAATGTAGAACGTTGTAGGGAAGATTTGGATTCTTTGTAAAACAAAGGTTTTACGAGTTAGTCAATTTAGGTACTTTAAGTTCATTAATAGATAAAGGTGTAATTAACTTATTTCAAGAAAAGAGATACTAAGGGTACGAGTGCGAGGTTTAGTAAAAAGAAGTTTACAAAGTTAAACTTAAATACTAAGGGTTTGTATTATATAAGCAACATAAGCTTAGGGGTGTGAATGTGTTAAGGGGTATTACATTGTCGACTTGGTTTAACAAGTATTCGATAGATTTATTAGTTGGTTCCAGTACTTGGGTTTCTAAAGGGATAGGTTAGGTGCAAGTGTCATGGCGATAAACTTAGCAGGTAGAAAAGTATTGATAATTGATTTGAAAACCCTATGGTACATAGGTACTTTTAACGCTGTTAGGCAAAAATACTTTAACAACTACTGTAGAAATCAGATGATAAGTTTGTGACGGTGGATACTCACTGTGCCTGCTTTGAGTATTTAGCAGCAGTTGGTAAGATCAAAGTTCTGATGGGTAACCTCAATGGTAATTGTACGCGATGAGACCCGAATATAAGTAGGAAAGCTTATTTTGGTAGGATGTTAGCTACTGGAGGAGATACAGGTAACACGACAGGTTATAAAGGAAGTAGAGGTTACGTAAATCATCGGATAATGTAGAGGCTCAAGATATCATAATAAATATGTTAGCGAGGTGTTAGTGGTATTAGGTAAAGACAATTGACGCAGATGGACTTTTAATAGCAGAGGCTGTTAGGGTGGCTAAGATACAATATCCTACGTGTCCCTATTTACGTCACAGGTAACGATATGGACTTTGCACCTTTTAGTGAGATGGACAAGTGTCGTTTATAGGTATACTGAGGAAGATGGAATATAACGAAGAGGGGCATTTCAAAGATAACAAAGCATGCTCAAAATAACTCCTGAGAACATATCGAGAAAGAATGTGAGATCGGTATCGTTAAATAAAATGAGATACCTTATAATAGTTTGTTATTGGCTAAAGATTAGTTCGTGGGGATAAAGTCGGGATGACGTGCCACGCTTTATAAGGATGGACTCCTACGAAATACAATAAAATGATGAGATGGTTTTTGAAGATGGGGTTGACTTAGCTAAAGAATTTAAGTATCATCTGCTTGGACTGTAGGTTATCAGTTTATTAGAGTGTAAACAATGAAATAGTTGGCTACTGTAAATGATTTAGGTGATATACTAAAAGAGTATATAGAGAAAGGCTGTAAAATTGTTTGATGAGCGACCTAAAGAAATAGATAGTTGGGAGACAATACTTAGTAAGTATATGACTGAAAGTGAGAGAGACGAGGGTTTACGCTGCAGTTTGCTGGTATGAACTTAAACGGTGCTTTTTGTAGATTTTAAAGAAAATCAGTTAAATAGGGTGCCTGCTAGGTTAAATTAAAGTGGCTATACCATCGATAGATGTAGGGTAGATTACAAAAAGAGTAGTTTCGGTATTAAAAATAAATTTAGGATAGGTGATAATTGGATGAGGATATTTTTATAATGGTAATTTAGATTGGAAAGTATTTAGAGACAGATGATGAGTTCTCGTTGAGGTAGATTTAATAAAACAATGATGAAACGGTTGTAATTGAGTCTAATGGTGGTACTCTTTGTTTTAGGTACAGGTGTACATGCAGAAATCCGTGGGGTATTGGGGTTTATTAGACTACTCGTAGTAGTTTAGGGTTTCAAAAGTACAACTTTATTAACTAATTCTATGGGTGATGCATTGACTCTACTTATCGGGAAATCAAAAGCAGATTGATAAACTTGGGTGATACGTCTGTAACTGATTGAACGTGGGGAGCGTTTTTGTCAATTAATTATAACTAATTGTTATTTAGGTAATTGGCATTCTGTAGAAAAATTAGATGATTTAAGTGAAACTGTCGTAGAAACAAGGTGGTTTTGGGTCATCGGGTAGAAAATCAAAAATAATAAGATAAAGTTAGGTTTGTGTTTAAGATATGAGACCTAGCTTTCTTTTTGTGAGTAAGTGATGTATGCGTTTATATTTTTGCTATACCTGAGTTGTCTTAAATTTCAAGTTAGGGAGTGGTAAAAAGTGGAATTAATTAATGTTTTTAGGGTGGTGTTATGGATGATAGTTAATCGTGGAGATTAAACGTGGTTTTTGCAAGTGTAATAGGCTGGGACGATTTTTAATGTCACAGATATTAACACTCTAGTTTAAAGCAACTTAGCTAAAGCGGAGGGATTTAGTTGAATCTGAAAAATCCTACAGAAGTTGTAGAAAGTTCAGGGTGATAATACTGGTAGACTGACTGTAGAAGATAGTGGGAAACACGGGTGCGAGAAACGACACAGTGGGTGAATAAGGAAGATAAAGGTGTTGATGAGGAAAGAAGAAGTTGGTGACGACTTTACTCCAATGCCTAAGATGGGGAAAGTGTACGTCTCGTCAGCGTTGTGCTAATGTGGGCATGAAGTGATTCTACTTGAGTGGTAATCAACATTGAACGTTTTAGTATAGAGTGGAGAACGAAGATAATGATGGGATTCGGATAAACTATATAATGTTTGGACGGATAACTGAAGAGAAAAGTGTATCTGCAAAAATGACTTATGCGTTATCAGGTCAGAAAGATTTATACTATAGGTACGGTAAATATAAAGGTCCTGAAAACTATCTTTTAAGGATAGAAATAACAGTCCATGGGGTATACAGAGTTTAGTGTACCAAAAAGCACCCTGATACGAACGGTTATTTTGCGTATACGGGAAGTTGAAGATGGTTACGATTGCACGAATACAAAACGTTTAATACGGCTTCTTCTGGGGTGATTGAGCTACGATAAAGGGCGTGATACGCAGAAATACAGGACTGCTAGCAGCTATAAGAGTGATGTATTAAAAGGCTACTTTACTGTAACTGTAGTAGGAGGAACTATGATGGGGACTCAATAGATGCACTCAGTTGTGAGATACTCTGCAGAGTATAGGATCGTATTTACGTCTATAATACGGAGGTTTATACAACATTTCCAAGGATTGGGATCCGGATTAAGACCTAGCAATCCAGATAATTATTACTATGCTACATTTACGTCTTATGCTAATACTCAAGGCGGACCAACTCTTTTAATGCTAATTTAAGGGGTTGACATGAGGACTAATACTGATCTGGCGTGTGCGATAGTGTTGAAAAGTGTTAAGAATGCACGTAAGAATGAAGTGTTGCTTGGAAATGGTACAGGTGTATTTGACCGTGAGATTGAGCATGGTGTATATTTGCAGCGATGGTCAGAACTTTGCGAATTTGATATATGTGGCTTATCAAAAACGGATTTTAGGGCGTAAGAGGTTATGAATTAAAAAGGTACTGCCTGGATTATGAGATTAACAGGTCTTGATGATAATGGTGTAACGAATGCAAGACAGGAAGCAAACTTATCTACCATTTTCTCCTGTAAAAATCTGACCGTCCTGATGGTAGTTTCTATGTGAGAAACAAGGTGATGGTGATTTCACGACTTGGGTAGACCCATTAAAGCGTGAGGGAATTTACGATACAGCCTTAAACAAGTTAAAAGCTAGACAGAATGTGGATGTAAGGTACGACATACAGACTAGAGCTTTATGGAGAGAGCACTTACATTACGGGATGGTGGTGACCGGAGAAGTTAAGTGATTATGGTGAAAACCATATAAATTAGTAACAGACGATTTTAAGACAACATTTAACGATAGGGATGAGGAATTATCATCTAGTGACTTTGAGATAAAGGGTATTGATTTAGGTAGAAAACCTTTTGCAAGGAAGTTTGTACCTTTAGAGGACTCTGAGCTTTTTGACAATGTATATGCTAGAAAAGTATTTACAGCAGGTAATGTAAATAAACCTTTATTTGGATATATCGAGGAATCTGATTCCCATTTACCTTTTAGTAGATATTTATGGTCGTGTAAGTAACGGTAACTGGGTAAAATATGGATAGTTAACTACAGAACTGGTGTGTAGCTATGATAACGCCATCTAATGGTGCGCTGTTGAGGGGTCCAGTATTAAGATTTCCACAGAGATGTAGCGATTTACAAAACTGAGTGCAGAAACTACGATAGCTCACTATGTGCATGATATGATGAGATGGTAACTATTAAGCCATCTAGTAAGATATTAAGTCAAGTGAGATGAGCTTTACGGATAGAGGTTAGCTACTCTAAGACTTATTTAGCGTAACTATATTCAAAATTGGATGTGTACAGAGAGAGGTAGACACTATGGCTTTTGATTAATGAATATGTGGGTCGAAATCAGTTGCATGGTTTTGCTTATGGTATTAAACACAGAAAAGACGTTTAGTAGAGTATAAGAATGATAGCATCTAAGAGAAAGTTGATTTAACTTATGAGTTATCTGGTTTAATTCAGACCAACCTTTTAAATCGAGGATTCGGTAAAACGAGCTGTTGCTGATGGCTGGTATAGGAGACAAACTGGAGGGTATTTTTTACGATTTACTCACACTGAGGGTATGTACCAATTACTAGTAGTATAGAGCACCATAAGAGATGGTGATAGTGTAACCTCAGCAAAAGCTACTGAAAATTATAAAAGGTAGTGGGTAGGATTTTATTAGAAATTAAGATGAAATTGGAAACCGATTACAAGTACCAGTATAGGGGTGAAGATAACATTTTTACATACTAAAGGTTTTTATGATAAAGCACATGAGTAAGGTTTAAAAGCAAGGATGTTCTATGGTTAAATTTAAAAATCTTATGGTGCATACTTCCTAACATCATGACATAGAGGGAGTAAATCGGCTATAACTGGGTACGTGGTTTTAGAAACAAGAATCTAACCTTCTACGGGTAAAAACTCATTTACAAGTTTAGCATTTAAGAATGATAAAGAAAAAGAGTTAATGGAAGGATTTAAACTTTGATGGTACTAGGAAACTTTGTGTATGCACAGCAAAGATTCGGGCTAGTAGTTGATACAAGTAGTAGCAACCCGGTTTTTAAAAGAGTTGATGTAAACAATGAGGGCTTATATGGTGATGGTCTGGATAAGTTTAGCTAAAAATGTTTACAGAGGTGGGCGATTATAATTATGCTATTAGTATGAAAAATACTGATGTAACGAAAGCTAAGATATAATCTTTTATGATAACTTAGAGAAATTTAAACCTTTAGCAGTTCATGATGACTATGGTGATACTACATGGCACGGAACATTCCAGAAAGTTAATTTAGATAGCACTTTAAGAAAGAGTTATGGAGCACATGGTTTATTATTCTACGAGGATAACTGGGTATTGAATGACAGTAGTAATAGACGTGATATGGATTTTAAGTAATTCTAGTATATGGTCTAGAGACTATGCCAAGTGATAAATCGAGATTAAGGCTATAGCGATTGATGCGTAGAAAAGCGGATGGTAGTGAATTTATTTTTACCAGCAAAGTGGGTCTTTACAAGTCTGTTATTGATGAGATAAAGCCTCGACTGCACTGGACTAGTGAATGGTATGATAAGGTGTTAGCTAGAGGTCAAAAAGAGACTGGTTTAACTGGTGGAGCACTGTCTTATAATAACGTGGTGATGACTAGTGAGACAGATTGCGGTGAAATACTGGGACATTTGCGATAACTTATTAGTACGTCATGAGTTATGTAAAAAGTAGGTTTAAAAACCATTAGTATAAAAATTAAGAAATCATGGATGATGATGATAATAGGGATGGTTTACGAGGTAAATCGAAGGTCTTTAAAATTAGTAGCTAATGGTGTAGTAACTAATAAAACTGTGACTTTTTAAAATGAGGGTAATCAGTGGTCTGGTGAGTTTACACAAGTACCTTACTCTGATAGTAATGGTTTCCCAATAAAACTATACTGTAGTAGAAAAATCCTATGAGGTTACAATTTAGATATTAAAGAAGTTGAAACTACTGATACTGGTGTAGTTTATAAAGTTGCTAATGAGACATGGACCAGAAACGGTGAGATGTTGGTGGTAAGAAAACTTGGTTGGATAGTGATGTTAGTAAGCGTCCTAAGTCAATAGGAGTTATATTAAAAGTCGATGGTGAATGAACTTTATAAACAAGTTGTTACACCTGATAAGGATGAATGGAAAATATTCATTTGAGAATTTTACACAGCTGCCGGGATGGTGGTGCTTTTAACAAATTATACTATTGAAGAGAAAAACTTATGTTCCGGGTTATGCTACAGAAGTTAAAGGGTATGATATAAACTAATACATATTTACCTTATGCAGGATAGTATTGGAGAAAAGAGGTTGAGAATCAGACGGTTGAGGGCTGAGACGAGTAAATCCTGATTTTTAAATTTATCTTTAACTTGGTTGATTTAGAAGATAGACCGGTCATGAAAGAATATGCTTATGAGCCACACTAGGCGTCGTGGAAAAGTTACGAGATGGGCAGAGAATTTACATTTCTAAAGGTGGCGAAGAAATTAAGATTAAGAATGTTGATTCTGAGCACTCAGTAACTTTTTAGAGAGAGTAGCTTATCCAAGTGGGTATAAATTAGTAAACGAGGTTAATTCTAGTGAGACTTTACGAGCTGGGCGTACAATGCGTGCGGTGTTTACTAATAGATATGAGAGTAAGGGTTCTGTTAATTTGAGATGTTAATAAAGAATTAACAGGGTGGGAACTTTATCTCCGTATGAGTTTAGATTTAGTTTATATAGAGACAATGAGTTGGTTCGTGTAGAGTACTAACGATGCTAACAGTAAAGTTAACTTTGGGTTGTGAATTTACTCAAGGGTGATTTCGGTAAACGTCATACGTACAAGACTACGTGAAGATAACTTAGGTTCTGCGGTATTTTTCATGATAATCGTCGAAGGACTGTAACGATTGGTTAACGGATGTGGACGTGGTGACATTACACCCTCGTGTTAATTATGATCGTAGATGGTGCAAGGTTTAGAAATACTTATAGAGCTACAGGTTCTATGAACTTTTAAAGCTTGGAGCAGAAATGGTAGATGGTTTAAACCCGGATGCTAATCAATTTAGTTTTGAATTGAGTGGATTCACAAAACAGGGTTGTTGCTACCGGTAAGAATGATGAGCGGGTACAATTAATTTTTAGTGGAATCTGATACAGAGGCGGATCTTTGGTGAGAACTTATACATATGCTGCGCGTGAGTTAGGGGGTAACATTAATAGTGTTGATTACGATAGTAGTACTGCTCACATTTACGGTAACTATAACGGATAATATGGATAAGGTACATTGGGGTTTAATACAACAGCTCAGTGATAATAAAAGTTGATGATATTAGAAGCATGATGTAAACTCTGCTGTATTTGTTAACAAGTATAAAAGATGGTGAAATTGACAATTAGAAAACGTGTAACTCGCGGAAATCTAGAATAGAAGAATTTAGATTTAAAGTTAAATTAAAAAGGTGTTGATGGTACTGTACCTAAAGGAAATATATAGGGGTTGACCGTCGTGCTTTTGGAAGATAATGCTATCGACAAGATAGTGAATCAAGACAACTAGCTATGGGTCGTGTTAGTGAAGCTATTGGCTCTGTATTTAATGTGCTAGGACCTAAAGTAGCTCAAGCAGCAGGAGGACTTATCGTCCTAGTGGTCGTATAATAGCTACTGGTGAAGATAGAGTACCGTGGGAGTTATACGAGAATGGATATCTGTTATTTAAACCAACTTGGGGTAAAGATACTTTTAAAAGAGGGTACTATAGATCGTTCTTGGAAAAAGATTACGGTCACTAGTTAAGTATGTAGGGTTTACAGGTAAAGTTTACATTCCCACGTAATACTTCTTACTTATTTAGTCGTTATAAATGGGTGTTTGAACCAACGAATTTTTAACCCAGAATATATTGAGGGCTGAAAAGATTGATATTAGTCGAATGGAGGCTCTGAGACAGTTTATTCAGGGATTGACGAAAGTAAAAACATTAAATATACGAGATTGGGATACAAGAAATATATTCTCTATGAGAGATGTCTTTAGTGGGATGACGAGTCTAACTACTTTGGATATAGGTAATTGGAATACTAGTAAAGTGAATTCGTTTGCAGGAATGTTTGAGGATGCTAGTAGTTTAACTTCTGTGGATGTAAGGCGTTGGAACACAAGTAAAGTTTATGAAGCTACTAGGATGTTTAAAGTGCATCTAGTTTAAAATCTATGAGATGTTAGAAATTGGGATACGGGTCACTGCGGTATGCATCAAGTATATTTGAGGGTACATCTAGTTTAACTAGTTTGGATATTTAGTAGGTGGAATACAAGTAGTCTTCTATTCTTAGAGGGAATGTTTAAGGGTTCTAGTAGTTTAACAAGTTTAGATATGAGTAGATGGGATGCTCATACCTTTAGGTATACTTCGGATGTTCTCTGGTGCTCGTAAACTTACAACTGTAGGAGATATTAGCAACTGGAGACTAGATTCTTTAAGTGAGATGGTTGCTATGTTTTTAAAGATCACGGAAAGTTTAACTTCTTTAGATTTATCTAGATGGAATGTAAGTAAAATTACAGATTTAACGGATGTGTTTAATGGTACTAGTTCGTTAACTACTTTGAGATGAGATGGTTGGAATACAAGTAAAGTAACTAAAATGGAAAAGAGACCTTTAACAATGTTGGTAAAGTTACTACTCTTAATGTGCGTAATTGGAATACTAGTGAAGTTACTAGTATGGAGGAACATGTTCCAAGGTATGAAGAAGGTTACTGCATTAGACGTATCTAGATTGGGAACACTAGTAGGGTTACAAATATGAAAGTTTATTTGATAAAGTGGCTAGTGTTAGTAGCTTAGATGTAAGTGAGATAGGATACTAGAAATGTTGAAGATATGAGTTTCATTTTTAATAGAAACTACTAATTTAAAAGTGAATTTAGATGTGAGTCGTTGGAATGTTAGTAAGGTTACAAATTTGAGGGCAGCATACTCAGATACAGTTGCATTGACATCACTTAATATTGGTAGTTGGGATGTTAGAAAAGGTTCAGGATATGGCTTGGATACCGTTACGGTGTAACTAGTTTAGATTTGGATGAGATGGTCTAGAACAGTTTAACAACCTTAGAAAAGGCATTCATAGGTATGCCAGACTTAACATCTTTAGGGTACGTAATTTTTAACACGACAAGTTAGCTAATTTAAAAAGCTACGTTTCTTGGTTTTAAGAAATTTAAGAACTTTAGATATAAGTACTTGGGATGTTAGTAATGTAGCAGATATGATACAAATCTTTAATGAGTCAGGATTAAGTTCATTGAATTTAAGTAATTGGCAAAACTAATAAGTTAACCGATATGAGGATGGGGTTTTGCAGAAATACCTAATTTAACTGACTTAGAACATTGGTAGGTGGGACTTTAGTACTGTAAATATTTTAGGGTAATATTTTTAAAGATACTCCTAAAAATCAAGAGAATTAAGTTACCTATGTCTTTCTATCAAGGTCATTGGTAAGTGGGGTTACAAGTATTGCAGATACATTGGATGGTTACTGGACAAGTGGGTTCGTGAAGATAAAGGTTATGGACCAAATGACTTAGGGATTCTATGGTTAATAGTTGACAACCGGCTATGGCAGGAGACATGGGTTCGTGAGTGAGACAAACCAATGTACAACATAAATTATAATACATCTGGTACTGGTGAAAACATAACGGTGTAAAAAGTTAGGGTAGGTGAACATAGTAAACTTACCAACACCGAATCTGCAAGAAAACCGACTAAGTTTAAAGGTTGGTCTAAAACTTCTAATGGGAACTATACTTACAGCTCCCTGTAAGAAATCTTGCTAATAAAGGTGGAAACTGTCACTTTATATGCTGTTTGGGGAGACTTTAGATAATAATATAAATGTATCTAATGGTGAATTTGAAATAACTGGCTTATGGGTAATGAAGAGGTTGCAATACCTAACTTAGCTGCAGGTATGAGTTATGAAGTTTATGAATTATCGAAAGATAGTTTGGGTATTAGTAGAATGAAAAATTCTACTGTAGGTGATATAAAACCCTAACACAACGTCAGTAGCACTACTTACGAATAGAGTATATACCTATTACAGCGCAGGCTAAAATTCAAGCTATTAAGACTTTTGAGATGGACGATGTAACTGGTACTAAAGGGGTTTTAGATTTGAGTTGGTAAAAAGGTAATACTGTAGTTGAGGACTGTTGAGTCCGAATGACAGAGGTGTAATTGACTTTTAAGACATTAAGGTTTAACACTAATGGGGTTCATGATTATAAGATACGTGAGGTTAACACTAACTCGAGTGGGTATTACTTATGATACAAGCGTTAAAAATGTACGTGTGAATGTACGTGAGGTTAATGGTAAACGTGTTGCGTGATGTAACTTATGATGGTGAGAACTGATATACCAAGGTTTAATAATACACACAGACCACAAGTTTAGAAATTTCTAAGGTAGTTGAGGTACTAATACTGCGGATAAGGACTTTAAGTTTAAGGTAACTATAAATGGTACTTACAGGAGTTCATGTTACGAAATGGTGGTAAGAAAGTAATAACTGACTTGAAGATTGGTGATACTTATGGGGTTGAGAGGATTGATTTACCAGTAGGTTATAGGTTATTGGATATAACTAATCGTCTGAGGGTTATCAAAAATACACGCAACCTATAAAAAGTTTTAGCGGTCAATAAATATACTCCGAACTGGTTCTTTTGAGATAGTTTGCTAAGAAAGTTCTGAATGGTAAAGACCTAGTATCAGGTCAATTTACGTTCAGTTACTAGATGCTCGAATAACGTAATTGATACGGCTAAGAGACGATGCTCAGGGTAATATACACTTTAACTCAATTTCCCATTGAAAAAGCGGGTTTTGCATCTTATCAGATAAAGAGGTAGGGTACTGGGCGGGTATTACGTATGATAGTCATATTGAGTATGTACGTGTAACTACAACTGATAATGGTCGAGGTCAATTACAGGCTAACGTAGTTTATGATAGGGATGGTGCTGCTTTACAAATGCATATACCACCTACCTACTGTACCATCTACAGTAGCTAAAGGTGATGTTGCAATTACTAAGAAGGTAGAAGGTACAAATACAACCAAAGACTTCAAAGTTAAAGTTGAGATTACGAAAGACGGTAAGGTTTTTAGATAATAGGTTTAACTATACGAGTAGAGCTGGTAAAAACTGGTACTATAGCGTCTGGTGAGAAATTTGATATACGTGGTGATGAAACTATCACAATAGTGGTGTACCTCAAGGTGCTACAGTAAGGGGTAATTGAGGATACTTATCGTGGATATCGTGTAAAAATGACTCTGTTTTTAGAGAAAGTAGTAGGTTCATCTAACAACATCTAACTATTACTAACGTATACGAGGCTCATGAGGGACTTACTATTAAGTGGTACTAAACGTTTAGTAGGTGCTAACTTAAAGACTATAGATTACGTTTATGGTCTTACATAAAGGTAAAAGATTTTTACAGGAACTAACTAACGATGCTCAAGGTAATTTACACTTTGTACCGTTATATTATACAAATAAAGATATTGGTAAAACTTATGAATATGAAGTTATTGAGGGATTCTGTTTTAGTGATAGAATAAATTATGATAAAAACTGTATACAAAGTAAAAAGTAGCTATTGCAGATAATGGTGATGGTACTCTTAGAATTACTAAGACTATGACTGGTGGAGTAATATTCAATTTACGAATACTTTACGTCCCGACTATCCAATAACTGGTGCAGATAGTACTGTATTGGTATTAAGTAGTTTAGTAGGTTTAGTTTTAGTAGGTCGACTCAGACGTAAAAACTCGATAAAATTAAAGGGTGTCATCGATGAAGAACACTGACACTCCTTAGATAAAAAGTGATTTACTGTGATCGTAGGGTTGTGTAATTATTACTGTAGTTTACTAACAAATAGTTTATTTTTAAATTGGGGAAAGTGTTTAAGTGTTGATGTTGGAGTTAATGTACTTTTTAACTAGTTCTTCGACATACTATAAGTAATAATTACTTCAATGGGTTTATTTAAGTATTATTTAGATAAAACCCTCACAGTAAATAAAGGTCTAAGTAATAACTTTATAGGGGATTATTACTAAGAAGAATGTTTTTATAATAGTAATGATAATAAAGGTTACATTAAGGGTTGCTGAGTTTTAGGAATTTCCTATAAAACAGTTATAATATTTTTTTGATTTTAAGGGGTTACTGGTTAATTTTCAGCACTATACTTTAATTAAGGTTTGGATAGCAATTATAGTTAGGGTTTTTATAAGTTTTAGCTATAATTGAAGAAATAAAAATAAGAATAAACATAGAGAGGTAAATATACTATGACAATAATAATAGAAATAAGTTAGCTAAGATATTAGCTGTAACAGGTTTAGTGTTTGTAACTCTGCAGTACCGTTAGCGCTGTTAGATAAAGCAAAGAGCTGTGGGTCAACTAATGTAACGCTACATAAACTAGCTTACCAAAACAATGTTACTGAGGTAAAAATACAGGTAACAAGGGATGAGACTTAACATCTTTTGGTAATGATGTACGTGCTTGGAGACAAAAACTAAAAGATGGTATTGTTAAGTTTACAGCTTATAAATTAAACAAAGATCAGTTAAATACTGATAAGAAACCCTCAAGTTATTGCAGATAAGGGTATCTAAAAGCTGTTGAGAGCTAATGGTGCGTTACCTTATGGTGCAACTAAGGTTGGTACTGAGGGTAGAAGTTGATGGTGCAGGTAATGTAAACTTTTAATAATTTAGAAGATGGTACTTATGTATTTGTGGAAAACAACTGCGGCTGGTACTGTAACTCAGAAAGCAAAACCAATGTTAGTATCATTACCAACATCTAATGCGGGATGGACGTGCTAACTTAGGAAATATTCATTTATATCCTAAGAATAAAAATCAAACAAGTAGAAGTATCATTTAAAAAATACTTCCAAAAATTTGGTGAAGACGCACATGAGACTTATTACAGAATAATCAATCAGGGGTTTACACTTTATAAAGGTGGTAGCGGGACGTGGTACTAAAGTAGAAAACTCTTATCAAGACTTAACAAGTGGTACTATTACAGTTACTGACCTTGAAGTTGGTAAATATTACTTTGTTGAGGAAAGTAGGATTGATACTGCGAGAACCTAACTATGGACCTGAAGATATTATTTACGATATTGACGTAGCTAATAAAAGCAGGTAACAAATTAACATTTGAATATACAGCAGATGGGCGTTTAACATATCCAACAGATTCATTATTAAAAGAGGGTATGAAAAGTAGTAAACTATCAAAAACCTCATATTGATAAAACAGTAGATAGAGCTGACGTAGCATTTGATGAAGATATTAATTATACAATTAAAAAACGGAAGTACCTACTAATATTGCTAAGTATTCAAAAATATGAGATTACGGATACACCGTCTAATGCGATTACAGTGAATAGACAGACAATTAAAGTAGAGGCTATCAATAAAAACTGGTGGTAAGATAAAAAGAAATTCCATTTACAGTAAAAGATGTTGCTAATGGAGGATTTTACAGTAGTACCTACATTAACAGAGTTACAGACTTTACCTAACGGTACAAGCTTAAAAAGTAACGTATGCAGGGGCAATTAAATAAAAGCAGCAGCTACTGTAGATACTAACTTACCGAATACAGCTCGTTTAGATTATGATAACAATGTTGTAGAAGATAAAGGTGAAGATACTGAAAAATGTTAAAAACATTTGAAGCTTCACTTAAAAAGTAGATGCTGGGTTATTTAACTCAGGTGCAGTTAAGCAAGCTTTTAAGTGGTGCTAAAATTCATTTTAGCTCAGGCAACTGGTACTGAAAGTAATACAATTACTAAGTACTTAAAAGTTGAAGCTGGTAAATATACTTGGGTAACTGATAAAGCTCAGGCAACTGAATTTGACACAGGTCAAGACGGTATGTTAAATGTAAAAGGTCTTAAGAATGGGCATTACTTCTTTGTAGAAACAAAAAGCTCCAGAGGGGTATAACATTAATACAAATCCATTTAGTCATTTTGAAATCAACAATGCAAGTATTAAAGATGCAACTAAGATTGAAGTAAGTAACGCTAGACGTTTCAGATATGCCTATCACAGGGTACAGAAACAACAGTATTAGTGTTAGGCTGGTTTAGCGGGTGCGACTGTAGTAGCAGTTGTTGTAAAAACGTCGTCGTGAAGATAAAAAGAAGCTTAGTTTGTATGAGTAAAGCACTTAGATAAAACTATATATATCTTGGTGTTACTAGTGTGTTGTTACTTTGGGTATCAGACTAGGATAGCTAGTGTGGTTGCTCAGAATAACTATATAAGTGAATTTGAAAAGAACTTAGAATTAGAGAAGGAGGAAGTGAGCCTTTCTCGTATCTTTGAAAAACGATAGTGTATTATATGTACCGATATAAAGTTAACGTTAGCGGTAGTTTAACAACGCAGGTGAGGCTGCGATAAGTCATGGTTGTGGGTTAATACAAGGAACGGGTACGTTAGAAAAATAATCATGATAATAGTGTAGTAACGTCACATAATGGTGACCCATCTAGTGATTTATTTATAAACTTACCTAAAAATAAAAGTGGGTAATAAGTTTTATATAAAGATGAAAGATGGAAAGATATATGAATATGAGATAATAGATACTAGGAAGTTAGTCCCAGTGAATGAGCATAAACAGTTTTTTTAACACCTGAGGGTGGGGTTAACTTATGTAACTTTAAGGACTTGTACACCTGTAGGAATAAATGATAAGAGATTCTTAGCTACTGGTAAATTAGTAGGTGAGGTTTCAACTATTCCTACATCAAGTGGAGTTATAATCTCTGTGTTTGAGTGGGGGTTACTAGGAATTTCCTTAGTAAGTTTGGTATTATTAATAAGGTCAGTAAGACAAGATAGAAAAGAAAGGGGTGTAAAGGTTGATGCAAAAGAAGCTGTTAGCTAGTGTAGGGTTAGGTGTAGCCTTACTAGGTAGTAATATAGGTATTACGTATGCAGTAAATCAGGCTCCGATAGAGATAATGGTACGAAATTGTACTATGAGAATAAAGAGGATATAAACCATAAGCGAGGATGCAGCGGTAGTAAGTACATCTCAGTTGTGGAGTAAATCACAGCATGGTGATGTAGGGTTTTTTACGTTGTACAAAGTAGATGATAACTTAGACCAATCGGTTTCCCGGTAAAAGGTAGCTCAGGAAATTCAAGAAGCGGTTGATAAGGGTAATAAAGATTTACCTTATGGTGCTAAAGTTTATAAAGGGCAAGTAGTTATAGATGATAAAAGGTGTGGTTACTTTCCCCGATGTGGAGGTAGGTGCAAATTATGTGGTTGTAGAAAGTTTACATTCTAAGAAAGTAGACTTAACAGCTAAACCTGTATTTTTAAAAAGTAGATGCTTGAAAAGCTCGAGCTAATTTAAAAGTATATTTGAAGAATAATGCACCTAAAACCTGTAGAGCCCTGTGCCTAATAACCCTAAAACCAGAAGTGCCAAAAGAGAATCCACCTAAAGGTGAAGAACCTAAGAAAGTGGAGGCTCCAAAAACAAGGTAATACTTCGACAGGGTTTGGGAATAAAGTATCTCAATACTTAGCTAAGACTGGTTTAAGTTCAAATAAAGTGGGTATTTATGGTGGTATTTCTGCTTTAGTATTAGGTATTTGTATTGTAGTTTTCAGGTTAAGAAATCAGAAAGAAAGATTAAAGTAAGTTTTTAATAAAAGTTATTTTTACAGTTTGTATTGTAAGATAACTTTTATTTTTGTTTTTATAGGGGTTTTAAAAGGGTCATTTGAGGTATAAAATCTATTTAGGTAAATTTATATTATTTTTGTTATATAAGCCTAAAAGAGCCTTTAAATGAGTAGTATGTATTAAAAATTGAATTGTAAGCTTTGGGGTTCTAAGTTTTAGTTAAGATTAAATGTTTGAGTTAGTTGTTTTTATATTTAATTTTTAGTATACTTTTGGTAAAGAAAGTAGTAGGAGGATGCAATGGTTAAATATTTATATTTAAAAACAATAGATTTAAAGGGTGTAAAAAGCTACGTATCAGATACCTAGGGATATAAATGATTTAGTTGTTCTTTGAGTATATAGCTAATCGTGGGTATGTAAAAAGTCTATATAAGGGTGCTTTGGTTAATGTACCCGCTACAAAGGTATGCTTGACGATGAGTAGTGTAAAATTGAAAGTGGTAAAGGTTTTAGGGATATTTACACAAGATAGGTGTCAATATTGGCGTTGTAGGGGTCAGTTTGTACCTTATCAACGTTGGTCTTTAGGGTTAGAGGGTGTGAAAGGTTGTTTTTCATATATGGCTCATAATTATAGTAAGATAAATAAGGCTAGAATAAAAAGGGATTTATTAAAAATGGTATAGTGTAGAAAAAGGTTGGATGAAATTAAAAGTAAGTATTTTAACTTTATTTAAACTTTATTTTAATGGGTTGTATGAGTTTTTGTGGTTTCTTTTTAAATAGTTGCTATAGTTAGAAAGTAGAAACATAAATAGGAGGGTTTTGATAATGGTAAAGATTACAAAACGAAATGCAGCGTTAGCTACCTAACTATGGCTTTAATGGGTAGTAATGCTAGTCTAGGTTTTATTAGGGAATACTAATTTAGTGTTAGCAGCTAAGAACCATGATGGGGTATGTCAGGTGGAAACTAAAACTGGTGAACTTAAATTTAAGGCTACAAGTACAACAGAATTAAGTTATAAACCTTTAGACTTATTGTTAATTATGGATGGAAGTGGTTCAATTAATGATACGAAAGCAAAAATGATGTTTCAAATCTATGCTTCCCTATTAAAAAAACATTACCAGAGGATACAAAGGTTTCTATTGCAATATATGGGACTAACCGAGATAATTCTTATGTAAGTGAAGGACACAGCACGATGCAGGACCGATGACACCAGATGAGGGCTTTTAGGTTTTATTCAACCACTTGCAGATACTTTTTGCTCCAGTACCCTAATGACCTTGTACGTGCGATTGGGGCTAGTGGTAAAGGTAATGGTGGAAATCAAAGACCTTATGAAACTTGGTTTGCAAGTAATTTAAGACCCGATGCTGTTCATTCATGTGTTACAGATTACGGATGAGTGGGTTGATTATGAAGAGATTGATAGTAGTTTTGCAACTTGGGCGAAAGCTAATGCTAAGACGTTTATGAGTGTTATTATGTATCCGAATACTAATACTACTTCATATCGACAAATGACGAATGTAGGGCATCCTAATATTTATGTAACGGGTGATAAGGATATTGAAACAATAACACACGAGGTAAATGATCAGTTTAAGAGAACAGCTACTGAGAAAGTTACTAAGCCTAAAACTACTATAAATGTAGTACTGAACAAGGTCTTACGTTGAAAGAGGTTAAATTGGTATCTCCGGATGGTCAGGAGGAGACTTTACCGATTCAAGGTAATAAGGTAAACGTTGTGAAAGAACTGCCTAAAGATGGTGACTGGACGGTTAAAGTTAAGGCAGATGGGTTTAGTACACGAAAATAGAAAAGTAGTAACTACGGTAAATGTAGGTGATAAGCAAGTAGGTAAAATGAGATTCTATTTGAGGGTTGTCAAGATGATGTAAAAGGTAAAGATGAGGAAAGAACAAAAGTAAATATTGACTTTAAGACTAATTACATCGAAGATAAAGACTTGCCTTTTGGTACTGGAAAAAGTAATTAAAAATGGTGTTATTGGTATCAAAGAAATTATAAAAACTTGGGATACTGTGAATGGTAAACAGAGTTGGTGAGCCTAAAATTGTAGAGAATATGTTACAAGGTGTAATTGATAAAGTAATAGCTCGTGGTATTCAAAAACCTAAAGACTTTACATATAGGGGTGTTAGATAAAGATGAGTAAAGTATTAGTTAATACTACAAAAGTATCTCAAGGTTATGTAGGTAATGCATATAAATTAAGCGGAAGTACCTAAATTAGAAGGGTACGAGGTTGAGACTCAGAGGGTGTGAAACTAGAAGTGTATTTAAAGGGTAGAATGTAAATATTGACTTTGTAGCTTATAAAGCTAGGTAAAGGTGTAACTTTAAAAACAGTTACGAAAGATGGTAAAGATTTACAAGCTGAGCAAGTTTTAATTGAAGATAATAAACGTGTTGAACTGGAGTATAATGGAAAAGTACCTTTATGAAATTAAAGATAAAAGGTAGACTTTATAGATTAGTAGCTTTTAGAGCAAGATAATAAACCTGTAGATAATAAACCACAGATAATAAACCTACAGATAATAAAACCTACAGATAATAAGCCTACAGATAATAAGCCTGTGGATAGTAAACCCTGTAGATAGTAAACCTGTAGATGGGAAGCTTGTAGATAATAAACCTGTAGATAGTAAGTTTGATAAAGATGTTGACTTAAAAGGTAGTGTATCTGATGTTAAAATTGAATATAAAAGCTGTTTACGAGGAAGTTAAAGTAGGGGATGTTAAGGTAGAATTTGTTGACGATACAGGGTAAAGTATTAAAATCACCTGTACTATTAAATACAAAGATTCTCTATTAGGTACTGATTATAAGTATGATAAAGATGCTAGATTAACAGTAGGTAGTGATACTTTATGCTTTTAGTAAAAACTACTTTGAAGATAAAGAAGTTAAAAGATATCAAAGGTAAGTTTTGATGAGAAAAGCTAAGACTTATAAACTTGTATATAAGAAAGTAGTTAAAACCAGAGCCTAAGAAATTACCTAAGACTAGTGGTGATAATAGTGGTTCATTAGGATTAATCTCTACTATAGTAGGTTTAGGGTGTATTACTTTTAGGGTTTGTTCGTAAGTTAGTTTTAAAAATAATAGTTTATAGAACTTAGGTGGGTATTTTAAAATACTCACCTAAAAATTTTTAAAAATAAAAGGAGGAGTTACATTTACATTTAAAATCAATTATTGTATAATTACATTGTAAGGTAAAAACAAAGAACGTTTTTAAATAAGCAAAAATAAATTAAAAATAATTTGAGAGTTTGCTTTGACTTCTAATTCAATTATTATATAATTAGAGTGTAAGGTAAAACAACCCTAATTTTTAAAATAAAAAAGGAGAGGAGTTGAGAGTTAACTTGAGAAGGGTTATTACTTAGATTAAAATTAGATTTGTATTAACTCACAGCTATAACAAGTGGCAACAATAAAAAATAAATAGAAGCTCTAGCTTGTTAAACTAAACAAAAACAGACAATCAGACTTAGGGGCGGTCAAGGAGAAACAAAATGAAAACAACAAAAAACAAATAATTTTAAAACTTTAGTAGTTGCAGGATTAATTGCAGGGTTTATCAGCAACAACATTAGCTACATAGTGTAGATACATTAGTAAAAGCTAATGATGATTCAAGAAAAATCGAAGTTAAAGCTGAAGTAGAAAATACTAAAGCAGTTAGTGCAAGTGTAGTTGAAAAAGATTCAAAAGTCTTTGTAGTAGTAAAAAGCAAACGCTGATGTAAGCAATGCAGTAGTTAAAGTAAGTGTAGATGGTATTCGTTACGATAATATGGAACTTGGTACTCTTGCTAAAGATGAAGTACGTGAAATTGAGTTAGATATGCCTGAAGCTGGGGAAGTTCCAGTTAAGACTTTACCAAACACTGCAGCGGTAAGTGATAGTGTTGATTTTTAGTAAAGAAGTACAAGGTCCTAAAGTAAAAAGGTAGTGTAAGTTTTGTATATGATAATGGTGTGGTAGATACAGTAGCTCCAACAGAGCCAGTTGCTCCAGTAGTAACACCAGACTAAACCTGTTGTAGGTGATTTAACTCAAGTGATATTTTTGGAACTACTCCAGTAGTGACCCAGATGAGCCAGTAAATCCTGTAATTCCAGCAGTAACACCAGTAGAACCTACAAAACCAGTAGTTCCGTAGTTACTCCAACAGAACCTGTTAAACCAGTAGTAACACCAGCAGAACCTACAAAACCAGTAGAGCCTGCAAAAACCACTTCAACCAGTTATTCCAGATACTCCAGATGAGCCTGTAGTAACTCCAGAAAAACCTGCTAAAACCAGTTGCTCCAGTAGTAACTCCAGCAGAACCTACTAAAACCTGTAGTAACTCCAACAGAGCCTGCTAAACCAGTAGACACCTGCTAAACCAGTAGAACCTGCTAAAACCAGTAGAACCTGCTAAACCAGTTACACCAGCGGTAACTCCAGCAGACACAGGTCTTGAGGCTGGTATGCCAGCTAATGTTAAGTGGTCTCGTGCCACTTACAAGATTGGGGATTCACATTTGGTAAAATCCTGGGGACTATAAAGTAGATGGTGACCTTTGGGGTATTTGACAATGATGATGCTTTTAGACCCAGCTTACAGAAGTGGTATTCATACGATTGACAATAAGATTGTAGATGGTAGTATGTCATTTGATGACGCTGGAGAAAAACACTCCTCACGGATATGCTTGGAACTCAGTAACAAAACCAGACGGTACTAAAGGATACGCTATGTATCTATACGGTACAGATGGTCAATTCAATGACGGTCAAACAGCTCGTTAATAGATAATAAATAATGTTTAAAGGTTTATAGATGATAAGTCTATAAACCTTTTTATTTACGTAATTTACTTTTAGTGTTTTTTTAATTTAAAAAGGTTAATAGAGTTGGTTTAATTTTTAACTTACTTCTTGTTAAACTATACGGGAGAAATTAGATACTTTATAAAGTAAGGAGAAAGTTATTAATGAATAAAAGTAAAAATAAATTAAATAAGATTGTTAATTGTTCATTAGTTTTGAGTTTAGTAGGGTCAGGTGTAGGATTAACTCTTTAGTAATTCCAAAAACATACAGTGTTAGAGCTACAAAATCATGATGGGGTATGTCAGGTGGAAACAAAAACAGGGAGTTGGTATTTCAAGCTACTGGTAAGAATATAACAACTACAAAAACCTCTTGATTTACTTGTTGTGGTTGATTCTAGTGGGTCAATGCTTGCTAAAGATGTTGAGAATATGGTGACTATATTAAGAGGCTTATTGAGTTCTTTGAGATGATAATTCTCGTGTAATGATGTCGCATCATATACTGAGAATACAGCAACTTCTTATACTGGATAAAACTACACGAATATTGACTAGCGGAGGCGATAAGTATATTTGATGCTGTTAAGGATAGTAAAAATACTCCTGATCAGATGTATAGATATGATGATGTGTGGAAGGCAGCTAAAAGTGTTAGTGATGTTCAGTTTGGAAGACCTTTTTGAGGATGCCTTTTGAGAAAGGGTTAGGACCCTAAGCATCACACATTCTATAATACAAGTGACAGATGGTTGGTTGGACCATGAAACTATAGATACCTCTTTTTGTTCAGTGGGCTACTAAGAATGCTAAGACGTTCATGTCTGATATTGTTAGGTAGCAATTCAAGTTCTAGGTCTTATACGGAAATGGTGGCAGCGGGTCATTCAAATATTTATATGGTACTGTATACTGATCGACTTGACTTAGCGTGCAGTTACAAATGATGTTTGTGACTCAATTTAAAGATACTGCAACAGAGAGGTTAATCCATTAGCTAATATAAATGTAACACCTGAGCAAGGCATAACATTAAAAGAAGTTAAATTAGTAGCTCCAGATAGTAAGGAAGAAGTATTACCTATTCAAGGTAATAAGGTAAATGTCAATAAGGAGTTAGGTAAAGACGGTAATTATAAAGTTAAAGTAAAAGCAGATGGATTAGTTCCTGACGAATAGAAAGGTTGTAACTACTGTTAATATAGCAAAATAAAGAGTAGGGAAGTCTGAAATTCTTTTCGAGGGTTGTAAAGATGATGTTAAGGGTACCGATGAGGAACGTACAAAGGTAAATATCGACTTTAAAAAGCTAAGTATGTAGATGATGCTAACTTAATGACGGGTACTGAAAAAGTAGTTACGTGACAGTGTTATTGGTATCAAGGAAATAATAAAAACTTGGAATACTATAAATGGTAAGCGGGTAGGGAGAACCTAAGATAGTTGAAAAAATATGTTGCAAGGTGTAATAGATAAGGTGATTGCTCGTGGTACTAAAGGGTTTGATAGGGACGTAATTAAACAAAAGATACCATTTGATACTAAGTATATGGACGATGAGGAAATTAGAATCTGGGAAAACTAAAGTTGTCCTGGAGAGGGTGTTGAGGGAGAGAAAGAAATTACTAAGGTATATGTAACTCAATCAGGAGAACGTGTAGGAGACCCTACTGTAACTGAGAAAGGTTGTAAAACCTAAAGTAGATAAGGTGATTGCTCGTGGTATACAGAAAACCTAAAGATTTTACTTATCGTGTGTTGAGATAAAGATAGTAAAGTATTAGTTGATACAACTAAGGTTACTCAAGGGTTTATTGGTAACGAATATAAATTAGTAGAAGTTCTAAATTAGAGGGTTACGAAGTGAGTTACTCCTGATGGTATTAAATTAGATGGTGTATTTAATGGTGAGAATGTAAAATATTGATTTTTGTAGCTTATAAATTGGGTGATGGAGTAAGTTTAGACTTAGTAGAATGATAAAGGTAAAGCTCTTGGAAAAAGGTCAAGTCCTTGTTGAGAAAGGTAAACGTGTGAGGGGTTGACTTTAGTGGTAAAGTTGAGAAAGAATTTAAAAGATGGTGATCGTTTATATAGATTAACAGAACTTAAGTTAGGGTGACACTAAATTAGAGGGGTTAGAATTTACTGGTAAAAGTAATGGAGGTTGCTCAGAAGTATGTAGCTCAATATAAAGAGGTTTTTACCTGCTCCAGTAAAGTAAACTTTGTTGATGAAAGTGGAAAGAACTTCAAAAACCTGTAAACTTATTAAAAAGAAGCTAGTCGTTTGGATGGTGATTATACTTATACACCCTGAAAAACGTGTTAAAGTTGGTACTGATGAATATGCTTTTAGTTAAAGTTACTAGATGGAAAAGAAGTTAAAAGAGGATTAAAGGTAAGTTTACTGAAAAAGAGCAAGTTTATAAAGTAGAATATAAGAAAGTAGTAAAAACCCGCTCCCAGCTAAGTTACCTAAAACAAGTGCTAGTGATGATTTAAGTGGTTACGGTATTGTGGCTACATTATTAGGTGTGTTAGGGTTCTTTAGGGTTTAGACGTTTTAAATAATTTATATTAGTGGTAGGTATTAAATCTACCACTTTTTAGTATTTTTATAAGTAGAGTTACCTGTGTACCTAGGGTATTTTATAGTATACTAGAGTATGTTGTTAAGATAACCTAGTGAAGACGAGGTAAGCACTCGGCTAGGAAGTTGTGGTAATAAAATCCTGTTAACTTATGCTTAGGATACTAGGTGTAGGTACTATCTGAGGTTTAGGGTAACTAGACTTTAGGGGGTTGGGTAGACCCTAGGTAAAGCAACTTGCGTAGGTTATTTGCTAGTAAAAAGCAAGTGTAAACGGTGGTGCACATAAATAGACGCTCTGGTAGAGAATGCTCTATAAGGACTGGATGTGGTGTCCCTTTATTCTGTAGGTACATAAACCAAGTATGTGATTGAGACCTGACGTTATGGAGAAACATAACTATAACACTAAAACATTGTACGAGTAGCACAATGGCACTATGGTTTAAAAGCGGTGGTGCTGGGTCTTTTTCTAATTTGATAGCTTAATTAATTATATTGGGCAATTAAAATATTAAATCTGAATGTTCGTGTGAAAGTTGGGGGTAAGCAATCCCATCCTAGCTCTTGAATTGAATAGGAAGTTTAGAGGTAGCTCCTCTAGGCTCAGACCTATTTAAGCTATGGCTGAATATTACAGCGAATAATTGTAGTAAGACGAAAGTCTATTTTAACAACACATAATTAATGCATAGAACTTTTGACAAGATGAATCTTGTCTATTTTAAAAAGGTTTCTAGAGTTTACATAAGAAATTTTTCAAAAACCGAGAGTAAAAATATAGGGTATGTTAGAAATCTCTAACAAATGTACATTTGAAAAATTTAATATATTGGAGGTTTTAGAATGAAGAAAAAGAACAATGAAGCGCTTTTAGAGTGCTAATGTCTTTTCTATGTTATTACAACCTATGGTTTCAACAGCTAACCAGATGAAATATGGTAGTGTAGCAATAGCTAGTGACGAAAATAGAGTAGAAGTTACTACTAATGAAGATGCAACTGAAAATCGTATAAATGGTTCATCTAACGATAAGAAACTTCGTAATAATGAAGATAAGACAGATAAGAGTTCTGTAAGTGGTTCTAACAGAGCAAATGATTCACCCGTAGCTTTAGGGGTAGATAATGCTGGGAATATTACTTACGGTCTTGAATTAGAGAAAGAATCATTAAGTTTTGATGTGTTAAAAGCTAGAACAAAAACACCTGATGATGTGATTTTGATGATATGGATTCGATTAGAGTGCTCTAAGTAATCCAGATTTTCCATTTAAACCTGATGAAGAATGGGGTGCTTTTTGCTAAGACTCAAGGTGCTAAGATGGAGACTTGGTCTGAGATTGATAGAAATGCTCGCTAAGTGGTATCGTGAATACTATAATATGCGTTTAAATTTAATGGCTATAGCGCACGGTGTTGCAGAATATGATGGTGGTCATTATACAGCAACTATTAAGTTACATCCTACTTTAATGAGGATGAATAATGCCGATAGTTGGTCTGCATATACTGACCGTTATGGACTACCCATCAGCCTGCGGCTGAGAAACCCGGGACTGAATTAGGTTGGTTATATATAGGTGGGGGTCTAGTTTTCTGTCTTCAACTCTGAAAGATTACTGAATACAGGGATGAGTAGTAACTGGTCGGACGTGATTTAGCTTCGATAATAGGGCAACAAGCTGTTAAAGATTTAGCAAAACTTATCTATGTAACTCAAGGACATCGAGCTGGTGTATCCTTGAAGGAAGGGATATTTCGTATTACACGTTATATTGCTGGTCGATTACTTGTTTGGGGGTATATGCGTCAAGGTGCTACTCTTGGTGATTTACAACCCGACATCTCGATTAGTGAGTGGGAAAATGGTAGTATTGACCGATTAGATGATCGAGGATTAACAAAATCCGTGCGAAATTGCGCTAGACGACAATGGTGGTAGTTTATTAGTTGCGAATAGTCAGTACACAGTAAAACCCGCAAGTGTTGGAGTTAAGCTTAAAGTGGTTAGTAGAATCTAAGTACTTCTGTTAGTGGTATTGTAGAATCATGCACTAGATTGTAGGGGATAAAGTTCGTATTAAAATTAAAGATCGTGATGCTTTGGGGTGGAGCTAAATTGGTCTTCTTACTGTCAGATAAAGATAAAGATAAGTAGTATACTTGAACGTTATCAACCCGATAATGCATCTTTACAGCAGACTGTTTGGTTACAAGAATTTGGTGATCCGGCTGAGTAGAAAGGGTTACGTTAACTTAGAAGACCCACGAGGAAGCCTAAAACTTAAAAAGTGGATGAGAACTGGTGCGGTAGTACCTCTATGCTAAGTTTAATGTAACAGGTCCAGATGAGTTTTCAACAAAGATGTTGGAGTAACGAATGGTGAAGTAACATTAAATGATTTAGTAGCAGGACAACACACAGTTCGAGAAATTGAGGGGTCATCGCTAACTATGCAGTTAATACCGAGTCTAAAAGTAGTTACAGTAACTGATGGTGGTGAGTTACGCAAGAGATAGTCAATAAGCGTTTAGCTGGTGATTTTAGAGTATCTTTAAACGTAACGATTTAACTAACGTCAGGTATTAGTGGTGTTAAATTTAAACTTACAGGTAATTCTGTTTATAATAACGAGCAAGCTGATGAAACTAGAGAACAACTGATAAACTAGGTGCAATTAACATTTAGAAAATCTTACCGTTAGGGAACATATAACGTAACAGAGGAGAACCCAGCGGATATGTAACGAATGGTAAAACTTATACTGTAAAAAGTATTCAAAGCAAATCCTAACGATACAACTGCAACAGTAACTGTTAAAGATGGTAATAGGATTTAACATTAAATGGTGGGTATTAACAGTAGATAATACGCCGGTTCGTGGTAATATTAAGATTATCAAAAAGGTTCAGGTAACTGGATAGAAGAATTTACTACCAAGCGTTCTTACTAGAGGAGCTGAATTTGGTATTTAGTGATGGTCAAGGTAAAGAAGTAGCTAAAGCTAAGACTAATGCTCAGGTGTGGTAGATTTAACAACTTATTGGGTGGTAAATACACAGTAAAAGAGTACATAGTGCCGAAGGATTTAGAAAGATTGATGACTTTGAGGTTACAGTAGCTGAGCATGGTAAGACTGTAACTGTTGAAAAAGTTGACGAAGTGCGTAAAGGTAAATTACGTGTAGTTAAAGTTGATAAAGAGAATAACAAGCACATATAAACTTTGCAGGTGCGCAGTTCAAGATTAAGAACTTACAACCAACTACAATTTATCCAACAAGATGGAAAAGATACTTTTGATACTAATGACAAGGTGAATTTACAACCAAATTAGATTTACTATATGGTAAATATGAATTAGTTGAGGGTAAAAGCTCAGTTGGGTATGTACTTGATACAAAAACCGAGTTAAATTTAGTGTTACTGGTGATGATACTGTAGTTTCAGCTTAAAACTTTGCAGATGTTCGTGTTAAAGGTAAAGTAACCGTATTAAAAACTGGTGCTGTACCAACGAAAGTAGCTAAGTCTAATGGTTCTTATGGTACTGAGTATGTGTTAACAATGGAGACAAGGTCGTAATTTAAGTGGTGTTGAATTTGATGATATTGCTATAGGAAAACATTACTTTTAAAAACTGGTGATGTTGTAAAAACGTGCTGGTGAGAAAGTTGGTACTATTGTTACTAATGCTCAAGGGCAAGGTCAATTTAGAAGGTTTAGAAATTGCAAGTATATCTTAAAAGAAACTAAAAGCTCCAGCGGGGTATATTTTTGCTAAGGATACTGAATTTGAGATTACATACGATGGTGAAACTAAAGCTGTAGTAACTAAAGATACTACGGTTGCTAATGATTTCAGACAAGTAAAACTAATTTTAGATAAAGTAGAGCAAAAACAAGTAGGTTTAGATACTACTGCTAATAAAGAACATGGTGTACCTAGCATGAAAATGTGCCGGTGCAGGTAAAAGTGTTCTGTAGTTCGTACAAAAGATGCTATAAGAGACCCTAAAGGTCAAGAATTAGTACCAGCGGGTGGTATTATGGCGACTTTAACAACTGATGTTAAAGGTCATGTTGATAAGACTGTGGCTTTACGAGATGGTAAATATACAGTACAAGAGGTAAAAACAACGGCTGGTTTAATTTTAGACCCAGCGGTTCGTGAATTTACTGTCAAGTAGTGTAGGTAACAATGGTATTCAGGGGATTAACATAGCTAAGTTAGTATTAGGTGGTAAAACTCATTTTTGAGACAACTTAAAACCAGTTGAGTTAAGAACAACTGCAACTAACAAGAGATGACGGTTCTAAAGTAGTTGGTGCTACTGAGGACGTAACTATAGTTGACCGTGTACAATATAAGAATTTAATTGTTGATGGTCGTAGTTATACAGTATCAGGTAAATTAATGGTACGTGAAACTGGTAAACCTTTACAAGTGAGGTGGTAAAGAAGTAGTAGCTAGTAAAACTTTTGTACCAACAACTTCTGATGGGTATGTTGATTTAGAGTTTTAAATTTGATGCTGAGTGCGTAGGTGGAAATAAAGGTTGTAGCATTTGAAGATCTGCACCAAGATAAAATTCATGTAGGTCGCACTCTGATATCAATGATGATGGTCAGACTGTAACAATTCTAAATTTGAATTAAAAACAACAGCGGTTAATGCGGTAGATAACTCTAAAAAGTATTTGACCCTAAAGAAAAAGTGGTACTAAAAAGATACAGTTGAGTATAAAGGTGCTGTAGTAGGTAAAGAATATACTGTAACTGGTACTTTAGTAGATACTAATGGTAAACCAATTTTTAGAAAAATGGTAAACCTGTAGTGGTGAAACTAAGTTTAAAAAGCAACTGCTACAAGCGGTACTGTAGATGTAATGTTTACGTTTAATGCCAAATCTTTACGTGGTAAAGATGTAGTAGTTTTCGAGAAAGCTTATGTGGGTGCAGGTGTTAAACCTAAATTAGTAGGTAATCACGAGACCTGAAAGATAAAAGGTCAAACAGTAAAAGTGTTGAGACCCTAAAATAGAGACTATGGCTAGTTTTCAATGGACGTAAAGTTGAAGACCATTTAGGTCAAGTAACATTACGTGACGTTGTAAAAGCTACTAATGTTATAGTTGGTAATGACTATGAATTAACAGCGGATTTAATGGATCCGGAAACAGAAAAACCGATTGTAGGTAAAGATGTGGGGCAAAAAGTAACAACTAAGGTTAAATTCAAAAGTGAGTGGTGGTAACACTTACGTTGTTAAAGAAGAGACTAAAGTTTGAGAAAAAAGGTCAAATGTACGTAGTACGTGATGGTAAAATTAATTATCGTTAACGAAGAGGGTACTAGTAAAAGAAGGTACGAGTAGTTAATGCTAAAGATTTTACAAAAAGGTACGCACTGTAACGATGTTTTACATTTGCTGATTTAAACTACGATGCTAAAGTATCTTAGAATACATTGAAATCTAATGAAGATTTAACGTATGATGATGAAAAAGCGAATAAATCTCTTGATTTATTAGGTTTGAATAGTAAGAGTTTAACATTACCAAAAAGAAAAGTAGAAAAACCAAAAGAGGGTACTGAGCCTAAAGATAGCAATAAACCCATGCAGATGGTAAAGATAAAACAGTTGGCAAAAGATAAACACTGCGAGATAAAAGATAAAAAGCGAAGCTCAAAAGAGATATCCATCTTGGATAAAGATAGTAAGGTAACTTACACAGGTGGAGATAAACAATCTTAGACGATTTGTTAAAAGGTGTATTCAAATCCAACTAATTTGAGATGAACAGACTTGTTCGTAAATATAAGCTAAGTCTATTAAGACTAGTTGTTTTATGAGGGGTTGAAAGTGTTGACAGTCAGGAAGTGCATTCTACCGTGACCCATAAGATACAGACCAGCAAGGGGGTATCACAACAACATTAGAGTGAGAACAACATTTATGGATGTAAAAACAAATTCACGCTTAATCGAAGTTGGTGGAACTATTGATTTAGTGGGATAAAGTTCTGTGTATAATGTTATCAATGGTAATGAATACGAGGTAACTAGGACGATTCACGATAGAAATACAGGTAAACCGTTAACTAAAGATAATGGTGAGGTTTATACAAAATACTATTTAAAGTAAAAAGTAAATGTTGATGGTGCTAAACAAGGTGAAGTAGTAAATACACAACGGTAGTGCAATCCATTTACGGATTAATGGCATGACATTAAGACTATCTCACATTGTAGCGTTTGAGGAAATTAAACGTGCAGGTGGTGTTGATGTACTAGCAATTCACAAGATGTAAATGATAAGTATCTGAGACAGTGAGAAAACTACACCAGAAGTTGGTACTAAATTTGCGGACGTTAAGGTTCTCAAGAGAATTTTACCAATGGAGAAAGTGAAGTAATCGACCATCTTGTCATTGAAAAATGTGGTAAATGGTAAGAAATACAAGTAACTGGGACTATTATGGATAAAGCGACTAGGGAACAATTAGTGATGCTAATGGAAAAACCCTTATGAGGTCTAAGTAACTGCAGAAGTTGAAAGACAAAGATAAACCTGGAGGTTGCAAGAGTGGATACTACTGTAGGGAAGTTGATTTGATCTGATGCTAAGTAGGGATTGTAGGTAAAGAGATAGTAGCCTAGAAGAATTAAGAAGAAAGCTGGTGACCACGAGGTGATTGGAGTCACAGAGATATTAATGATAAAGGGCAACTATTAAAGTTAATAAACCTGTACTTAAAACAAAAAGCTACTGTGAGATGGTAAGAAAGAAGTTACTATTGATGGTGATGTTACTATATCGAGGACGTAATTTCACATAGTGGCTTAAAAGTAGGTGTTGGTATACATTTACAGGTAAACTAATGGATGCTGAAAACAAAAACAACCATTAAAAGTTGATGGTAAAGAAGCTGTAGCTGAAACTAAAGTTACACCTGATAAAGAGAGCGGTGACTGCTAAAGTAACGTTTTAAATTCAATGCTAAAGGTTTAGATACAACCAGAGTTGTAGTCTTTGAAAAAGCGTTAGCTTATAACGGAGTTAACTAGAAACCGAATGTAATTGGTACTCACGAAGACTTTAACGATAAAGATCGGACTGTTGATTTGGCAGAAACGTTTACCTAACACATCGTTAAGTGATATGTTTACTGACTATAGTGGTTATGGTTTAGTGGTATTAGTTGTTTCAGGTTTAGGTTTTAGTAGTTATTAGACGTCGTAAAAGCTGAATAGTTAAGAAGAGATGTGAAAAACATCCTCTTTTTCTTTGTTTTGTCTTTGTAGGATTAGTAAAGTAAGAGTTTTACTGTTTAAATTTTAGGAGTATGTTAAAAATAATAAACAAGTGGTATTTAGGGTATCACAGGTGTGTGTTTGATTGGGTGTTAGTTTTATAATTCCTGAAAACTTTTTAAAGGTTTTAAAAATATATAGTTACAACTTCTTCTTTTTGTGTTCTAATTAATTATATACGCAGAAAGGAGAATTTTTATGTTTATTAAGGCTAAAATAATGCAGCAAGGAAATTACAAAACAGAGAAATAGCAAAATGTTAGGTATTTCTATACTTACGGTTATTAGATATTGTGAGTACGATTTTATTAAATAGGTGAAGAAACCAATAGGGTTATGGACGTATAGAGCTTAGTGATTTCTTTTAAGTATCTCTTAGCTATAGGTTGGTTGTAGGATATAAAACCTAATAAGTGATAACAAACATAAACAAGTTGACATTTTTATGACATCATGTATACTAACATTAGGAGGTGGTTTTTGAGAAGGAGTATATAAAAAAGTAAGTGAATATGCTGAACGGATGTCTTTACATATTAAGAACTGTTTATCGTTATTACCATAGTGGTAAAATACAAGGGTATCAAGATGATGTAACTGGAACTATTTTATTTTGAATCTTTTTAAAAAGAAGTAAATTCTAGGTTGGGTAGCTGTTGTTTTATATGCAAAGGGTTTCTTCAAGTGAGCATAAAAGATAATTTAGAGAAACAACTAAATAGGTTAAGATTATACGCTAATGCAAAAAGGGTATCAAGTAGTAAAAGAGATAAAAGAGATAGGTAGTGGTCTTAATGATAAACGTCAAAAGTTGAACAAATTATTGAAGATGATTTAGATACATTTTCGATTTTATTAGTTGAGAATAAGGATAGATTAACACGTTTTGGTTTTAATTATCTAGATATATTGTTAAAACTCATAATAAAGATAGAAGTTATAAATTTAGTTGATAGTGATCGGAGAAGATTTAGTACAGGATTTTTATTTCGGTAATAACTTCTTTTATGTTAGGATATATGGACAAAGGAAGTAAACGAAAAAGGCTGAGGCTTTGATAAAGGAATTGGAAATGAAAGCAATAAGGACTGTTAAGTTTAATATTAAAAATACATGTAGATTATGGGTATATTAAGACACAACTTATGGAAATGTAAAGAAGTATATAATTTTTGCCAATTATATTTTAAGACAACTATATTTTTAAAAAACTCTAATGGACATAAGTATTCTTTAGAGTTTATTGATGAATATCCTACTTTGAAAGATTTACTTTTTAGAGTATGTAAATGAGAATAAACAGTTCACAACGTTGTTTTATAAGATTATTTGTGAATTTTTCTAAGTGAAAAACTACTCAATAAATACTAAAAATAGTGCAAAAATATAGTGAGATAAACTTAAAACTGATTGGTTTTCTTATTGGAGATTGTTGGATGAAGAAGAGTACTTTGTACAATAAACCTATAAATATACCTAGATATAAGAAAGGGTATAACTTTAGTTGAGTATAATACTCAAGTTATCTCTAGGACAAAAGTTAAAATTAGGTTATGTTGACACTAGCAAAATGGTACAAAGGTGTGAAAAATATCCAATATTCATAAAGATTTAAAATTGTAAATGTTTTAGTTTATTATAAAAATGGTAAGATTATATGTGAGCTTATATATGAAAAACCAATAAATGAAGTGGTAAATACTGGCAAAAGTAGCAAGTATAGATTTAGGGCTAGAAAACTTAGTTACTGTAGCCTTTAATTTCAATAGGAAAACCTATAGCAATAAAAGGTGATAAGTTAAAGCGAGTTAGTCGAGTGCTTTAATAAAAGAAAAAGCTAAAGGTGCAAATCAAGTTTCACCAACAACAATTTATTTCAAAGAAAGGTACAACGCTTATTATATAAACGAGGAAGAGACAACTTAGGGATTACATGAGGGTGTTATGCTAACTCGTTAGAAGTTAAGGATATGCTAGAAGAAACTAATGTTTCTAAAGCGAGATAGTAGGTTTATAATAAGGGTTGGAAACAAGAGATAAGTATTGCAGTGATGAAATAATCAAAATTTTGTTAATATTCCATTTAGGAAAGATATTGAGATGTGTTAATGCAAATTACAAGATAAAAGGTATTGAAATGATATGGACAAAGGAAGAAAGTTGTACTTCAAAAGCTAGTTATCTTGATAATGACTGTATACCCATGTATGGAGACGGTAAGGTACATAAGTTTGGTGGGGTTAGAGATAAAAAGTAGTCTCTTATAAAGACAAAGAAAGGCGAATAATGAGATGCAGATTTAGATGCAGCGTTAAATATCTCAAAGAAACGCAGGGCGTCTAATAGAAGGAGTTGGGACGGCTATTTACAGTATAATAATATATTTACAGACGAAGTTAGTATAGCCATATGGGACATGCTAACAAGGTGGTTGCGTGAGTACCGAAAGCCTATACGAGGAGGTAATAAGTAGTACTGTAGTCTATGGACTTAATCTGGGTCATACAGAGTACTAGGTTTTGATACTATATTAGAGTCGATCAAACTGGTTATTTATCTCTTTTGTTTTGAGTTTTAAGCTAAAATCGACATAATGAGCAGGAAAGAGGTGTTTGATGTGGGTTTGGTATACTCAATGTGGAATTTTATGCAAGCGATACTAAAGGTTCTAAGATGCCCGTTATTAAGACGTTTTGTGGTGTGGTTGATGGACACTGTGGTGGTTAAGGAGAAGTTATAAGAATCAATTTTATTCAGCGGGCGTGCTGATTTAGTGTCTGGAAATGCAGGATGCTATTCATGTGTTAATGATAATTGAGACCTAGTAGGGAAAGAGGGTACGTGACGTAGATATAAAAGGTTGTCTATAAGTAACGATACTTTCCTCAAAAGTTATCGTGAGGGTTAATGAGGACCAAGGTATAGATACAACTGATTGGTAGAGAAAAGGAGGTATATAAAGAAGTGGCTTTTGTAAAGCTAAGAAAGTTCGCTTGATAAAAAGGGTGAATTTTAAGATGTGCTTATAAGCGTAAGTAATGATGATCGTCCTTATGTAGCGGGTACTTTTTATGCACGGGATAGTGAGAACTGTTGGAGGAGAAGGTATTATGCCTTATGTGAGGGGTTTAAACGATGATGTTGTTCTTACAGCTGCTGTACCGGCGTAGGCGTGGAGGCCAGGCATTACTGGCTTGTAATGAGGGCGCTGGACCGTTAAGTGCAGAATTTTGATTTTCCCTAAGTTTACAGGAGATTTTAAATATGTATATGAACGTGCCTAATATGTTTACTTTTAGAACAGCTAAGGATGTAACAGAGGTGACAGAGTATTTTCCAGTGAATTTTACAAAGCTCGTTCTTTTTGTAACAAAGGACATCTAAGGATTGTATGAGTTGTTGGTACGTATATTCTAGCAACGATTACGTGTTCACATATGGTAAGGTTACTAGGATTGGTTGTGTAGGTAAGACATGCACCTGCATAGATTGAGATGCTTTACTGTAGGTGTGTATGTGACGAGTTGTTTAAGAAAATATAGGTATGCTCATAGGATTAAACAGGCGCTTGCAACACATTATAAATCTACAACAGGATAGTGCATAAGAGGTTACACATGAGTAATGTTACGACAACTGAGTATTCCTTACAAATTTAAGTTAGAGTTGAGTTGATAAAGCAACTTCTTGTGATTATACTTGTATTAAAGTATAATTATAAGAGTTTATTTATTTAGAAGAGTGATTGAAATGGAAAATAACATGATAGCAAAGAAGAAGTAATAACAGAGGTAAAAAGTTTAGATGGGTACTAATCATGTTTATGATGGGGTTATGCATAAATGACTACTCAAAAGGTTTTCGATTTAATTATCGTAGTAGTGATTTAAAGGTATTAGTTGATAGCTTTGTAACTGATGGTTTACTAAAACCCCTAACATTTGTTTGTGGTAAGGTGGGTACTGACTTAATGTTAATAGATAGGTTAGGTAGGTTCTCAGGCTATAATGGAAATTAATAAAGACATCCTGATGTAATGAAAAGAGTTGAATTAAGAGGATATAACTTAGTGATTTACCCTAATTTGACGAGGATAGATTGTGTTAGTTTGCGGTCGAAATTCAAATAGTTCATTTAATGCTAGTAGTGTGCACTTTGTACATGAGAGGATTGTAATGTTGAGGGTTTATCTAAGTTGAAGACTAAATATGGTGTGTATAAACTCCTACAAGCTATGATGTATATGGATAATGATAAAGACTCGTTATGGTATGGTAGATGAGTCTAGGAGGAAGATATGGCTTAAGGTTTGTAACGATTGTACAATGTTAGACTTTGTTGTAGGTATGTTGCCTTTAATAAATTATTTAGAAGGTCGTGGTGTTGTAGTAAGTGGTGATAGGTCTTTACAAAGTCAGGTAAAGCTCTAGGCGGTATTAGATTATCTTTGGTCTTGTGTAAGTGATAAGTGGTATAAAGGCATTTAAACCTTTGATTGGGATGCTCAAGTGTTGATTGTTTGCGTAAGTATGTAATAATGGATAAGCAAGGTATAGGTGGATTAAGTAGATATTTAGATGTTGGGATTTAAAGGTTAATGAAATTGATGATTTTAGAATTCTTACCTAGTTATTTATTAAGGAGGTTAATTTAGATAGTGAGGGTTTGGATTTGGAACAAAAGCTGAGTTAAGTAGGTATATAAATTTGGGTGGTTATAAGATAATAGGCATATATTGAATAGTAATGTGACTCGTTTGGGTTAAAAGTGGGTTAAAAGTAGAATTAGTTTTTAAAGGTGTCATAGATTATATAAATAAGAAACAACAAGAAGGTTAGGTGTAGACTTTAATGAAATATATAGCAATAAGTACTATGATAATATAGAAATTGGTTAAAGCTTAATAGTAGTATAAATAAGAAAAACTTTGAATGGGTGTTGGACCGTTGGTTTACTGAGTATCAAGAGGTTCTTCATTTACGGTTTGAAAAGGGTTTAATATTACAGATATTGCATAGGAGATATGACTAAAAGCGATAGTTAGTATATTTAAGTTGTTACAACGTATGGAGGTATACGTTAGGAGATACAGGTCTTTTTCATTGGTGATTTACGGAGGGTGAGCGTGAAGTGTTAGCTTATTACTTTCTAAAGTGGTTTTTAAGTGATAAAGATTTAAGTATTTTACAAGGTTTAGGGTTTAATAAAGTTAGCTGATTTTTAGTAGAGTGTAACTCACAATAAAGATACATATCAGATAAAAGAAATTATTTGAAATTAGAGACTTTATTGCAAAGATAAAGGTGTTTATCAAGGAGAGGACTGCTAGGATATTTTTAGATTATCACTGATAATATAATGAGATGCTTTAGGTATGTCTAAAGAAAGATAGTTGTTGTAGAATATAAGCTAGAAGAGTGATAAATTCTATGGATGGTACTAAATATAGTATTGCTTATAAAGTTGGGATAGGCTCGTTGTCGAAGTATTTAACATTGGAGGATATTTGCCAAAAGGGATGTTAGGTGGTGTGACTAAGAAGGCGTATAGACAGGAAGTATGAAAATCTTTTAGATATATATTAGAGTGTAGACGTTGTTTTATTTGATTTAAAGATTTGGTGGTGATATAAAAATTATTGGATAAGGATTGGGTAAAAGTATACAGCACACTTTTGGGAAGACCTTTAGTAAATAAGATAAAGTCTTTAGGTTTTAGGACGTTAAGAGACGTTTTTGGGTGTAGTTTTGATGAATTAATGGCTTATCGAGGGTTTAGGGAAGCTAAAGTTAATAACTGGTAAAGTAAACTGTATGATTTAGGTTTTTCGTTAGGTTCAGTTGAATCGAGACTTAGGGTTAACGTTAGACAGATTGTATGTTTCTAGAATCTTTAAAGGCTTTAACGGTAGCTTTAAAATGTAAAAGATTCTGAATTAGTAGGTTGCTATGAATTGGGTAGGTTAAACTTTGAATTTAAAGACTTGAGATGTTGGGTTAACTATAAAGACAGTGATAATGAGCAATATAAACTTTGGTATTCTCAAAATTATGTAAGGTTTTAGCTTGTAGGATACTAAAAGGTAGCGTACTCAAAAAGGGTTTTTCTGAGGGTTATTTAGTTAAAATGTACTTGATAATTATTTTGAATGGGCATCTAAGATAAAAAGTAATAGTGTTAGGGAATTATAAAACAATGTTTTACTTTTTAGTTAAATAAGGTGGTGTTAGTGTGAATAAGAAATTAAGGGTTTATACAAACTTGTAATTCTAATAATGGTGTCTAGCCTTTGCTACATAGAATTATAAAAGCTTTCTCTCAACGAATACTTTTTGAGCCATTTAAACGCTCAAATTACGTCAGGAGTTCTTCCATATAATATTCCAAATACACCCTCTAGTTGACGATGTAGTACGTGCTAGGAGGTCTATAAACAGGTTTTATGGATTACTTGCTAGTGAGGATCCGGATAAAGTCATCGTTATGGAGGGAGGTTAAAGTGATTATGCTGTATAGGAGTCTGCGCTGAAGACAGAATATGGAATTTGGTAAAGGTCATCTTGATTGTTTTTGGACTCTTGTATGGACCAATGTTGTTTGGGAATTTATCAAAAGGTACGTATGGTGTAAAGTTTATATGTATCAAGGTAAGTAGATTACCTTATACAGGGTTTTACAGGCTAGATCGGGGTTGGGATACTGGAACTGCTTATGTTGAGAAAGAAAGGGTATTGAGGTCCTGAGAGCTTTGTAATGGCAACATGAGAATGCGATATCCAGCAGGTGCTAGGTATTTTTTGCTAAAAGGTGAAAGCTTGTTGGGGTTATTGATAATATTGATAGTCAGAAAGGATAAAGATGGAGTGATAATTGGGAGTAAGAATATTTAAAAATAAACATCCTCTTTTCTTAATTGAAAAAGGTTATTAGAGTTTGTGAGTTAAATAGACTTAAAATGTTTATAATTTGTTTGTAAGTGTAAATTTGATTATAAATTGGACTTAATATTAATGAGGACTGTTTTATGAAGAAGAGGAATGGAAAAACAAGTTAATCAATAGGTTTAACAACGCTTATTTTAACACGTCGGGTCTTTTTAACAACAACTACATTTACAGATCATGTAGTAAAAGCGAGAAGAATCCTGAGGTTATAATAAGAGTTCTTCCAGATAATACAGATGTAATTGGTGGGATATATTATATTATACTCTGTGCGAGGATATTTGGAAAGATTTGGGTTTTGGGGAGTATACTCCATTTAATCATGGAGTGATACATGGTTCTCATTTTCTACCACGTGACTGGTGTGCCTCATAGTATGTATGGTCAAGGTGGGACGACCAATGTCTCGGGAGTAGTGGTTCAGGGGTATTTATTTGCCTCAAATATTATGTTAACGGTAGCTGTACTCTTCAGCAGACGAAATACTAAGAAGATTAAAACAGGATTACGAGGGTCCTGTAGCGGTGTAGGGCGGTTCGTATTTATATCCTAAAAGGTGCTAACTCGGATGACTCCTCAGGACATCTGGGTTAAGTTTACCAACGGATAGGTACTAATGTATTCTTTGGACACTGGTGCTTATGGTGAGAACTACGATCGCGGTATCTACCGGGCCAAATGATTAGTCGTAGTTAAAGTTTTCGGACTCAATTCGGTTAAAGCAGGTAAAGGTGACTGAGACCTGAAACCTGATAGCAAAAGCTCCCTGCTCCGAGGGTCTTAGGATCTATAAAATCATTGGTGCAGGGTGTCCACTCGGTACGTATCAACAAAATGAGTAGAATTGTTGACAGAGCACAGTGTGAGATGATAAACCCTACGCTCGTGGTTTGAGAATGTCTACCCTAACGACTCAGGATAGACTAAGGTGGTAATAGTGGTGGTGGTGTTTTATAATGAAGATGATGAGGGTGATGATTGGGTTCTCTAGTAGGTGCATTTGCTCCAAATGTAGCTAACTCGGAATATAGCGGGTTTACACCGTGAGATGCTGTAAACCATCTTGGTGGGTATTAAGGTTTATTGAGACCAGTATGCTGTCGAGGGATGGTGCAATGAAGGGTGGTAAACGATACTACTTTTGATAGAAGATGGTCGAAATACGTAGTACAACTAAAGTGATTAATGACACATGAATGGTCGATTTGACAGTGGTGATAGTGCTATGGTTGGTTGGACCGAGTTACAAAGGTACTTTAAAAGTAGTACGTTAGTAAAGTAGGAGGAGGCCTGGGCAAGATTAGCAATACGTAAC